>Ga0302198_10000140_pt1 | contig 73436 bp, 54 predicted proteins | sample II_Bog_N2_2_FD_193521 | JGI IMG/M metagenome (GOLD analysis project Ga0302198, IMG submission 193521) | Peat permafrost microbial communities from Stordalen Mire near Abisko, Sweden - II_Bog_N2_2 | ecosystem: Environmental > Terrestrial > Soil > Wetlands > Peat | place: Sweden: Abisko...
TGGGCTGAACTATCTTGAAGCGAACCTGGCGCCGGTGGTGGACGAGGTGGTGGTGCAGCCGGATGCGCGGGTGGCGGCCAACGCCGCGCAGTCGCAGAACACGACGGTGCAGGTGAACTTCCCTGCCCCGGCGAACGGCGCGCAGGGTATGAGCTTCACGCCGGACCCCAACGCGCAGCCGCTGATGGCGCAGAAGGACCGTGGCGCGGTGACGGTGCGCTGGGCCGCGCATGACGATAACGGCGACGATCTGCTGTTTGCCGTGTGGTATCGCGGCACAGGCGAGCGGAACTGGCGGCTGCTGAAGGACAAGATCGCGGAGCGGTATCTGAGCTTCGATGCGTCGCTGCTGCCAGACGGCCGCTACGAGGTGAAGGTGGTGGCGAGCGACGCACCGAGCCACACTGAATCCTCGGCGCTGAGCGGAGAGCAGGTGAGCGAGGTATTTGTGGTGGACTCGACGCCACCGGTGCCGGGCGCGCTGACGGCGACGATGGCGGCGGGCAAGATCCATGCGACGTTCTCCGCGAAGGATGCGCTATCGCCGATTGCGCATGCGGAGTACAGCGTGGATGCAGGGCCGTGGCAGTACCTGGAGCCGGTGGGGCGGGTGTCGGATTCGCTCGAAGAGCGGTACGACTTTACGGCGGCGGTGCCTCCGGCGGGCGCGACGGAGCAGGTGACGGATGCCCGCGAGCATGTGATCGCCGTACGGGTGTATGACCGGTACGAGAATGTGGTCGCGGCGAAGGCTGTGGTGCGATGACGATTGAAGAGACTGTTGATCGTGCGCCAAATGGACTTCATGACGCTTATTTGCTGGGCGTTTCGATTGATTATGGCCTGAGGACAGCTTCGTTCCGAATTAAATGGGACATTGGCATGGTTAACCCTGTCCAGACAGAGGGACATATAGAAGGCACATTGTCTGTGAGTGGATTGCAGTATCTGGTTATTGAGCCCCCGTGGAAAGACAATCGATATGAGGCAGCCACATACGGCTACGACGAACCGAGTTACATCGACGGCTACGTTACGCGTGATGATGACGTGCAACGATTGAGCCTCCCGGAGATTCCCAATACGGCTTCACGGTACTCACTGTTCGTGGGAGCGTGGAACTCATTTATTCACTTTGCGGGAACTTCCGCAGAGGTTGCGCCGGCCGATCTCCTCATGGGATAGGCTGAGTTCAAGCGCGGCGGGATTCGAGGCTGGCGATACGTTCGCGGATCGGTGCCGTTTCGCGGAGAACCGAATTATCGAGCAAGACTCTCTGGGATTGAAATTCGCTTCTCATTTCAGCGCGAAACGCACCCACCTCAGCCCGGAATGCGGCAATTTCAGCTCGAAAGGCCTCGAGTTGTGCATTCGTCGATTTTTCGGACAATTCCACTTGGCGCTGTACGCCATCCACTTTGATCGTCAGCGCCTTCAGATCGGGCGCTACGATGTCCTGGAGAAGCTGGCGAATTTCGGCGATGACCTTCTCGGCCATGCAGCAATAGTACGCTAGAGATAGATGCGATTCGAGTTGTTCATTGCGGCGCGGTATCTGCGGGCGAAGCGGCGGCAGGCGGTGGTGGGGGTGATTACGCTGATCAGCGTGATCGGCGTGGCCGCGGGCGTGGCTTCGCTGATCATCGCGCTGGCGATTACGAATGGCATGCGGCGCGATATGCAGGAGAAGCTGGTGGGCTCGACCTCGCACGTGATGCTGATGCGGATTGCGGGCGATGGCATCCGCGACTGGCGGCCGCTGCTGGCGCACCTGCGGACGCTGCCGCATGTTACGGCGGCTGCTCCGGGACTGTATGGGCAGGTGATGATCTCGCGCGGGGCGCGGAGCGGCGGGGCGCTGGTGGAGGGCATCGTGCCGGCGGACCAGCATGCGGTGTCGGACTTGCTGGACAAGGTGCAGCAAGGGAGCGCGGCGTCACTGGCGCCGTTGGACCCCACCCGTCGGGATGAAGCCGCGATGACCGGTGCACCCGACCCTGCCACGGCGCAGGGGCTGCCACCGATTGTGATTGGGCAGGACCTGGCGGAGACGCTCGGGGTGCAGGTGGGCGACCAGGTGGAGGTGACGAGTCCGCAGGGCGAACTGACGCCGTATGGGATGGTGCCCAAGTATGTTGCCTACCAGGCCGCGGGCATCTTCAAGTCGGGGTTCTACCAGTACGATTCGAGCTATGGCTTTCTGCGGCTGGCGGACGCGCAGCGGCTGTTCAGCGAGCCGGACCTGATCTCGGCGATCAGCTTCAAGGTCGACGATATGTACCAGGCGGCCACCATCGGCACCGAGATTGAGCAGGCCGCCGGCAGTGGCTACGAGACGACCAACTGGATGGAGGAGAACCGCCAGGTGTTCCGCGCACTGCGGCTGGAGCAGGTGGTGACGTTCATCATCCTGGCACTGATTGTGTGCGTGGCCGCGCTGAACATCCTGATCGCGCTGACCATGATGGTGATGGAGAAGACCAGGGACATTGCGGTGCTGATGAGCTTTGGCGTGCGGGTGGACCAGGTGCGGCGGATCTTTCTGCTGCAGGGGCTGCTGATCTCGGTGATTGGGACGGTGGCGGGCCTGGTGGTGGGCTACGGACTGAGTTGGCTGGGCGGGCACTACCGGTTCATCCACCTGGACGCCGAGGTGTACTCCATCGACTACCTGCCGTTTGCGCCGCGGATTGTGGACGCGTTCATTGTGGCTGCAGTGAGCCTGGGGGTGAGTCTGATCGCAACGCTGTATCCCAGCAGCAGCGCGGCGAAGGTGCTGCCGGCGGAGGCGTTGCGGTATGAGTGACCTTGACGAAGTTCTTTCAGACATATCCTTTCGTGTGAGAGCCCTCGAACGGAGAGAGCATGGGCGACTGATGCAAGACATATTGCGTCGCATCGAATTACTGGAATCGGCGAGGGGAATCGGGAGCCCGAAGGGCAATGTTGCATCGGACGAGGGGTGATTTATGGCGGCTCGATTGGAGTATGGGAAGTTGGCGCCGGAGGGGTTGGAGAAGATGCGGGCGCTGGAGCACTATCTGAACACCGGGACGGGGCTGGAGCCGGTGCTGCTGGACCTGGTGCGGCTGCGGGCTTCGCTGATGAATGGGTGCGAGTATTGCGTTCATCTGCATACGGCGGAGTTGAGGAAGTTGAATGAGCCGGAGGAGCGGATTGCGGGCGTGGCGGAGTGGCGGGGGGGCGGCGCAGGTTCAGGCGGCGCATACACGCAGCGGGAGCGGGCGGCGCTGGCGTGGACCGAGGCGGTGACGAATATTCAGGATGGGCACGCTCCGGATGAGGTGTATGCGCAGGTGCGGGAGCATTTCAGCGAGGTGGAGACGGTGAATTTGACGCTGGCGATTACGACGATCAATGCGTGGAATAGGTTGGCGATTGCGCTGGGGAATTATTCGGGTCATGCGGGGGCGGTGGGAACGGCATGATCGAGAACAAGCAACGACAAATGCAAATGCGGGGATTCTTCGCTGCGCTCAGAATGACAATTCGTAAGGAAGAGGCGGAGTGGGGATGGCGGTGATGCTGCGGGCGGAGGGGCTGACGAAGATTTATCCGGCGGTGGCGGGGAGCGGGAGTGCGGGCGGACGCGGCGGGGGTGTGGGGAGTGGGGAGGAAGGCGCGCGGGGCGAGGTGGTGCTGTTTCGCGGGCTGGATTTTTCGGTGGCGGCGGGGGAGATGGTGGCTATTGTTGGGGAGAGCGGGTCGGGCAAGAGCTCGCTGCTGCATCTGCTGGCGGCGCTGGACACGCCGACGGCGGGCGACGTGTGGGTGGGCGAGGCCGGAGCCGGCGAGGTTCGGGTGGGCGGGCTGAATGCGCGGCAGGCAGCGGAGTTTCGCAATCGCGATGTGGGGTATGTGTGGCAGTTCCACTACTTGCTGCCGGAGTTTACGGCGCTGGAGAATGTGGCGATGCCACTGCTGGCGCGGGGAGAGAGGCGCGCACCAGCATTGGCGAAGGCGCGGATATGGTTGGGAGAGGTGGGGCTGGCGGCGCGGGCGGGGCACCGGTCGGGCGAGTTGAGCGGCGGCGAGCAGCAGCGGGTGAGCCTGGCGCGGGCGTTGGTAACCACGCCGAAGCTGCTGCTGGCGGACGAGCCGACCGGCGACCTGGATGGGAAGACAGCGGAGGCGGTCTTCGGCCTGATCCAGCGGCTGCATTCCGAGCATTCGCTGACCAGCGTCCTGGTGACGCACAACATGGAGTTTGCGCTGCGGTGCGGGCGGGCGCTGCGGTTGCGGGATGGGCGATTGGAGGCGGTGGGATCCTCCTGAAGCATCGGGCCTCCAGCTTTCCTGCTGTTTCGGGCCCTTATCCTTGCCTTCGCCTCCTGGCTGGAGCGGGTTTTTGGCCCTTTGTTTTAGAGCTGCACCTAATTTGGTGCCTTTTTTGCACAGGGCACATCTTATAAGGGTGTTACGTTAGTCAAAACTTTCGAGTGATTGGGAATATTTGACGGAGCGTCTACACTATTAGGAGTGGAATGGGTGTTCTGTACTCCGGAGCCGATTTCCGGTGGCACCCTGATGGGTCTTTGCGAGTGGTCGGCGCAAAGGCGGGCTCGACCGATGGTACTGCATCGCGCTCCCAAGGCAGGTGCAGTGGCCGGCTTGAAGGGGGAACATGTTCGAACGCTATACGGAGAAGGCGCGCCGCGTAATTTTCTTTGCGCGGTACGAGGCCAGTCAGTTTGGGTCGCCTTACATCGAGACCGAGCACCTGCTGCTCGGGTTGTTGCGGGAGGACAAGGCGCTGACGAATCGCTTTTTGCGGTCGCACGCGTCAGTAGAATCGATACGCAAGCAAATTGAAGGACATACGACGATCCGGGAGAAGGTATCGACATCGGTCGATCTGCCGCTCTCGAACGAGTGCAAGCGGGTGCTGGCCTATGCGGCGGAAGAGGCCGAGCGGCTCTCGCACAAGCACATAGGCACGGAACACCTGCTGCTGGGACTGCTGCGCGAGGAGAAGTGCTTTGCGGCGGAGATCCTGACCGAGCGCGGACTGCGCCTGCCCATGATCCGCGAAGAGCTGCAGAAGACGACGCAGGAGAAGGCGCCGGCGCAGCAGGGCGGCGGCAAGGGGCAGCGCGGCGAGCAGTCGATGCTGGCGGAGTTCTCGCGCGACCTGACCCAGAGCGCCATGGACCAGCAGCTGGATCCGCTGGTGGGCCGCGACAACGAAGTGGAGCGCGTGATCCAGATCCTGTGCCGCCGGACGAAGAACAATCCGGTGCTGATCGGTGAGCCGGGTGTGGGCAAGACGGCCATCGTGGAGGGGCTGGCGCAGAAGATCGCGGACGGCGAGGTGCCGAGCTTCCTGGCGGACAAGCGCGTGCTGGCGCTGGACCTGTCGCTGATTGTGGCGGGCACGAAGTATCGCGGGCAGTTTGAAGAGCGGCTGAAGACCATCATGAAGGAGTTGATGGAGAGCCAGAACTCCATCGTGTTCATCGACGAGTTGCACACGCTGGTGGGCGCGGGGTCGGCGGAGGGTTCGCTGGATGCGGCGAACATTCTGAAGCCGGCGCTAAGCCGCGGCGAGATTCAGTGCATCGGGGCGACCACTCCGGCAGAGTATCGCAAGTCGATTGAGAAGGACCGGTCTTTGGAGCGGCGCTTCCAGGCGGTGAAGGTTCCGCCGCCGAACGAAGCAGATGCGATCAAGATCATCATGGGGATCAAGGACAAGTACGAGAAGTTCCACGCGGTCTCGTACACCGACGACGCGATCAACTTTTCTGTGTCGCATTCGAGCCGGTATATTCCGGACCGTTTCCTGCCGGACAAGGCGATCGACCTGATCGACGAGGCGGGAGCGCGGGTGAAGCTGAGGCAGACTTCCCTGCCCGAGGAACTGACCGAGGTGCAGAAGCGGATCAAGTTCATCGTGCATCGCATGGAGAACGCGATTGCGAATCATGAGTTCGAGAAGGCACGGTTCTACTCGGACGAGGAGCGCAAGGAGCGGGAGAACCTGCGGGCACTGCGGGACAAATACCACCTGGATGATTCGAGCGCTGGCATTGTGACGCGTGAGGACATCGAGGACGTGGTCAGTCGCTGGACCGGCGTGCCGATTACCTCCATCAAGGAAGAGGAGACGCAGAAGCTGCTGCGCGTGGAGGAAGAGCTGCACAAGCGCGTGATCAGCCAGGAGAAGGCGATCTCGGCGCTGGCGCGGGCGATTCGCCGATCCAGAGCTGGCTTGAAGAACCCTGCGCGGCCGATTGGGAGCTTCCTGTTCCTGGGGCCGACGGGCGTGGGCAAGACGGAGATGGCGCGCACCCTGGCGAACTTCCTGTTCGGAAGCGAGAAGAGCCTGATCCGGTTCGATATGTCGGAGTTCATGGAGAAGCACTCCGTCAGCAAGCTGATCGGCTCGCCTCCGGGATATGTGGGCTACGAGGAGGGCGGACAGTTGACCGAGCGGGTCAAGCGGTCGCCGTACTCCGTGGTGTTGCTGGACGAGATCGAGAAGGCGCATCCGGATGTCTTCAACCTGCTGCTGCAGGTCTTTGAAGACGGCCAATTGACGGATGGGCTGGGCAATACGGTCGACTTCAAGAACACCATCATCGTGATGACGTCGAACATCGGCGCCAAGCACCTGCAGAAGCAGCAGGGGCTGGGCTTCCAGACCAGCGACGAAAATATGGTGCTGGACAAGATGGAAGAGCTCGTTAAGGGCGAGGTGAAGAAGACGTTCAATCCGGAGTTCCTGAACCGGCTGGACGAGATCATCATCTTCACGTCGCTTTCGAACTCCGACCTGATGCAGATTATGGAACTGCTGGTGCAGCAGCTCAACACCAACCTGGTGCACAAGGCGATCACAATCTCGGTCACGGACGATGCGAAGCAGTGGATTCTGGGGAAGACGTCGTCGGAGCGGAGCTACGGCGCTCGACCGCTGCGGCGCGCGCTGCAGCGTTTCATCGAAGATCCGCTGTCGGAGGCGTTGATCGCGGGTGGTATTGTGCAACGGCCGGCGTTCCTGGAGGTCTACATGGAGAACAACCAGCTGTTCTACCGGTCGATCTCCGCGGATGGAGCGGACGGGGACGACAAGGTGGCGGGACTGGCGCTGACAGCGGTGTAGCAAGACAGTTGTCGGTTGTGAGTTGGAAGACAAAGACGGTAGACTCAACGCCTCAGTGCAATGCGCTGGGGCGTTGTGCTGTGCATGGGCATTGAGGAGGAGAAATGGACGAAGTGAATCGCAGGAATTTTGCGGGAATGCTGGCCGCGGTGCTGGGCACTTTGGTGAGTACGAGTGCTGAGGGGCAGTCGGCAGCTACCCCTGCCGCGGCGAGTGCTGCTCCGCGGCCCGTGAAGGAGTTGGCGTCTGGCGTCTTCAAGCCGGCTGCCGGCAAAGGGATGGTGGGCGGGCATGAGTCGCACCAGTTTCTGGCGGGGATGCTTACAGCGGGCAATATCCGGCTGGAGATGCACGGGAGCGTGCAGGCGGCAGGCGCGCCGCACGAGGCGGTGGGCACGCACAAGCACAGCGAGATTTGGCTGATGCAGCGAGGGACGGCCACGCTCTACCTGAACGGCGTGGAACACACGATGGAAGCGGGCGATGTGGGGCTGTGCTGCGCGGGTGACGAGCACTGGATCGCCAATAAAAGTGATGCGGAGATTGCTTACTTTGTGGTGACGGTAGGGCCGCCAGAGTAGGCTACACAAGCAATGACGAAATACGGAACAGGCTTTCACAGAAATGCCCCGGGCAAATTGCCGGGGCATCCCTCATGTTCGCCTCTGGGTACGATTACATCAACGACTGAACGCTCTTGACAGCGCCGTTGGCGGCGTCCGTGACCTTCTCGACGACATCTTCCACCTGGCCTTTGGTGCGCTTGATGGTCTTCTGGGCCTCTTTGCTCAGGCTCTCGGCCTGCTGCTTCAGATATGCGGCTGCGTCCTCAAGGTAGTCGACGCCGTCGTCGATGTTCCTGCGCAACTGGCGGCGGGTTTTGACGCCGGCTTGAGGCGCGTAGAGCAGAGCGACGGCCGCTCCTGCCGATACGCCCAGTCCAAAAGCGATCCAGATACCTTTTGCACTCATACTGCCTCCTTGGAACGCACACGTTCCCTACTCCTGCATAAGACTCATCCTGCGATGGATTGGTTGCGCGAATCAGCGGGCAGAAATGAGAAAAGCAATCTCTCCGCTTCGCCAGGGCTAGACGAAACCTCAGACGAGGCCGGCGAGTTCGCGGGCGCGGACAAAGACACGGGCAAACATCGCACGGTTCAGGCGACCGGTGTTGGTATTGCGCAGGGAGGGATGGTAGCTGCCCAGCAGGTGGATTCCGTTGGGCAGGGTGTATTCAGCGGCATGGGCAAAGCGGTACTCCGAACGGCGGGCGATGACGCCGGCGGCGAGCAGGTGGGCGAGGAAGCCGTCCCAGGCAATCTTGCCCAGGCACACCACGACGCGCACCCGGGGCAGGCTGGCGATCTCCGCTGTCAGGTGCGAGGAGCAGTTGCGGATCTCCTGGGGCGTGGGCTTGTCGCCCGGCGGGGCGCAGCGGACGACGGAGCCGATCCAGGCGTGGCGCAGCCGGAGGCCGTCTTCGCGGGAGGTAGCGACGGGCTTGCTGGCGAAGCCAAGCTCGTGCAGGACGGGATACATAAAGTCGCCGGAGCCGTCTCCGGTGAAGGGGCGGCCGGTGCGGTTGGCCCCATGGGCGCCCGGGGCCAGGCCCAGGATAAGCACGCGGGCGCGAGGATCGCCGAAGCCGGGAACGGGGCGCGCCCAGTAGGCCTGATCGCGGTAGGCGGCGCGGCGGGTTTCGCCGATGCGAGTGCAGTACTCCCGCAGACGGGGGCAGCGCTCGCAGGTGATAATAGACTCGCGCACCTGTTCCGGGGTAGACCCCACGATAGCAAGCAAGGGTTTATGACCGGACACGGTAGTTCGCGGCGCCTGCAACGGAGGGTAGTGTTTGCGGGGAATCGGTTTCACCGGATGAAAGATGGCGGGCGAGCGGAACTGACCTTTGCGACCGCCGCACGGATAGAATACATCCGGAACAAATAGGAAGATGGGCGGCGTTTCTTGGACGATCCACGAATGAGCAGGATGTATCTGGCGGCGGTGCAGCGTTGGTTTGCAACGAGGCACAACCGGATTTGGCGCCAGGGTTTGGCGCGGTCGGGCGTGGTTACAATGGTCACACTGTGCCTGCTGGTGCTGGGACTGGGCGTCGCCTACCACGAGCACATGCAGGGCAACATACACAAACTGAAGGCGAAGATGGGGAACGAGCACGAGGATGTCCCGGTCATCAAGCTGGGCGGGCAGGAGGCGGTCTCGCTGATGCGCACGCGCATGACGGGCGAATCGACGCCGGAGTTCCTCTCCGCAACCATGTTGCCTGGCCGGGGCATGAACGTGCTGCAGATTACGGCCTATATCCCGGGCAAGGGCGAGGTGAACCTGCTGGCCTCGCCTCCGATTGAAGCTGCCGCGGCGGCACTGACCGGGACCGGCGAGGATGCCGACGGGCAGCGGAGCCTGACCATGGGCGGCGCCTTCGAGGTGCCCTGGGCGGACGGTATCTGGGGAGCCGGGACAGCGGGCGGAAACCACGCGAGCACGACCTGGCGTGGGCACGTGCTCACTTTGCCGGCTACAGGTGCCGCCGGCGCGGCGGCCAGCGGCGGCCTGATGCTGGCACAGGGCGCCACGTCCACCGGGACGACTTCGCTGCCCGATGGCGGCCAGGCCCAGGCCACGTTCGAGGCCACGGACTTTGGCAAGCGCTGGCCCTCCAAAACGCAGGTGACCGTAACCATGCTGCTGAGCCGGGGGACCATCGAGCTGACTGTGGTGGCGCTGAACTCGGGAGACGTCGCAGAGCCGATCGGCATTGGGTGGCGGCCGCGATTTGCGATTCTGGACGGAAACCGGGAACAGATGCGGCTGCACATTCCCGCTGAGCGAAGGGTGGACGTACGCAATCCCGAGACACGCGCTCCAACCGGATCGCTTGTGCCAGTCTCCGGCGCGCTTTCTGACCTGACCCTCCGAGACGGTGCCAAACTGGGCAGCACGGAGTTGAATGAGTGCTTTGTGGACCTGCACCAAAACCTGCTGGACAGCGGCCCTGTGACGGAGCTGAGCGATCCGGCGAACAACTACGGACTACGGCTGACGGTATTGAGTCCCACGATCAAAGCGCTGCACGTGGTGGCCCCCGCGAACGGCGACTACGTGTCCATTGAGCCGCAGTACAACCTCCCCGACCCTTTTGGACGCGAATGGACGAACGCGACAGACACGGGCATGGTGGTGCTGCAGCCGGGCCAGTCGACGGAATGGAAGATCCGGCTGGAGCTGTATTCGCTGGCCAACGCCGGACCGGAGATGTAGGCGCCGGGGATTGCGGCGACCGCGGTTCCTGGGCGACGTTCTGCGCGGGCGGGCCTGCCTGTGAGCGCGGGTGCGGCGTTTGACCCTTCACAAGCAAGACTCGTAGAGTGGAGTGAGGCGCCTGTGTGATTCGGCGCACTTTGATTACGCGGTGGCAGGCTATTTAGAGCAAATTTCTTATTGCGGTGGAGTGGAGAGTTCTGTAGTACCGTTTTCCCTGGAAGAAAACGGCGATGAATGCAACGCCTCCCCTGTACACCCACAGGAAATTTGCTCGAGCGGCGCCTTTGGAAGGCAGTGATTTTGACCGAGATGACGGAAACAAACGAGACTTTGACGAATGAGACTGCGGAGCCGCAGTCGGATGCAGCAGCCACCGGGCAGCATGACCACGACCACGATCATCCCCATGACCACGATCATCCCCATGACCACGATCATGAGCACGGCCACGATCATGGGCCCTCTCTGAATCCGGAGTTGATGCGCGAGATTGAGGTGGAAGTGCCGGCCGATGAGGTCTCCAAGACCTATCGTACGGCGATCAAGCGCTACCAGAAGCTGGCGCGCATTCCAGGCTTCCGCGCGGGTAAGGTGCCGGAGTCGCTGGTGCGCTCGAAGTTTGCCAAGGAACTGCGCCAGGAGGTGCTGGAGGCGCTGGTTTCGGAGCGCTTCCGCAATGCGATCGACGAGCGCAAGCTGCGGCCGGTCTCCGAACCGCAACTACTGGACCTGCAGTTGACCGATGGGTCGCCGCTGCGCTTCAAGGCCGCCTTTGAGGTGCTGCCGGAGTTTGACGTGGCTGGCTATGAGACAGTGACGGTGGAGAAGCCGGACGTCGCGCTGACGGATGAGGAGTTTTCCTCCGAACTCGACCGCCTGCTGGATAGCCAGGCGACCGTGGAGACGGTGGAAGAAGACCGCGCGCTGACCGAGGGCGACTGGGCCGAGATTCAGTTCCGCGGCGAGGTCAAGCCCCTGGCGCAGACGGTGACCGAGGATGGCGTTGCATCGTCCGAGCCGGCGCCGCCGCCGATTACAGGCGAGGACGTGCTGATCGAGATTGGCGGCAAGAACACGCTGCAGGCGTTCAACGATGCATTGCGTGGATCCAAGCTTGGGCAGGAGCTGAAGTTTGAAGTGGACTACCCTGCGGACTTTGGCGAACGTAAGCTTGCGGGCCAGTCGGTGAGCTACGACGTGACCGTGAAGGCGATCAAGAAGAAAAGCTTCCCTGAGCGCGACGCAGACCTGGCCAAGCAGCTTGGCGGCGCAGAGACCTGGGAGGAGTTTGAGACCCAGATGCGTGAGCGCGTGGGCCGGCGCAAGAAGGAAGCTCTGGAAGCTGGAGCTAAAAACAAGATGCTGGATGAACTGGTTGCGCGCTTCCATTTCCCGGTTCCCGAATCGTTTGTGCAGCAGCGGGTCGATGCCCGGCTGGAGCGTGGTCTGCGGGCGCTGGCCCAGCAGGGAATGCAGGCAGACGATATGCGCAAGCTGGACTTTGGGCGCCTGCGTGCCGCCCAGCGCGATGAGGCGGAGCGCGAGGTGCGAGCCTCGCTGGTCATCGACCGCATCGCCGACGCCGAGAATGTCTCCGTCAGCGACGAGGAGCTGGACAACGAGGTACTGACGCTGTCCATTCAGACCCGCGAGCCGTACGAGACGCTGCGCGAACGGCTTGCGACCGACGGCGGACTGGGCCGGCTGCGCGAGGAGATGCGACGCGAGAAGACCAGCACCGTGCTGTATGAGAAGCTGGCAAGCTAAAGCAGCGAATGAGCAACTTACCGAGTCAGCCAACGAACGGAAGATAAGAGGGAGCGACATGGGACTGGTACCAATGGTGATCGAGCAGACGAGCCGGGGCGAACGCGCCTACGACATTTACAGCCGTCTGCTGCGCGACAACATCATTTTTCTGGGCACACCGATCGACGACAACATAGCGAACGTCATCATCGCGCAGTTGTTGTTCCTGAGCGGAGAGGACCCGGAGAAGGACATCCAGATGTACATCAATTCACCGGGCGGCTCCATCACGGCCGGCCTGGCGATCTACGACACCATGCAGTACATCAAGAACGACGTGATGACGCTGTGCATCGGGCAGGCAGCCTCCATGGGCGCTTTCCTGTTGATGGCCGGCAAGAAGGGCAAGCGGTTCGCGCTGCCCAACTCGCGCATCCTGATCCACCAGCCGTCGATGGGCGGACTGAGCGGGCAGGCGACGGACATCGACATCCATGCACGCGAGATCCTGCGCATCCGCGAGATCACGAACAAGCTGATGAGCAAATCGACCGGCCAGTCGTTGGACCGGATCGAGCGCGACGTGGAACGCGACTTCATTATGACGGCCGAGCAGTCGAAGGAATACGGCATCATTGACGACATCATCGACCGCCCACGCACCTGATTCGTAGCCGCCAGCACGCCAAACCCCGGCCCCTGTGCCGGGGTTTGACGTTCCATTGCAGCTTCGCAACGGGTGTAGACCGGAACCGCAGGCCTGCAGTACTTTTCCCCAGGAAGTGCCCCCCTTGCACGGTGACGCAAGTGCCACAGAGATTGCGAGCCTGCTTGAAGTCGGGGGGTAACGAATGGGCGACCCTATAACCAAAAGTCGTATCGGGGGTGACTTCCGTGCACCCTGTCCGATAGCGGTTCGGGTGTAGACTTAACCTTGTTCATCGCCCGGCCGATTCGTCCCAGGAGCTGTAGCAACTATGAAAACATCCCGCGGTTCCGACGAATCGCTTCGCTGCTCGTTTTGCCACAAGTCGCAGGACGCAGTCGCAAAACTCATCTCTTCGCCCTCCGACTATCCACGGGCTTATATCTGCGATGAGTGCGTAGGAGTTTGCAACTCCATTCTGGAAGACGATCGCGCGGAAGCTTTGCCCGGTGTTGCACCGGCGCAGTTGCCCAAACCGCAAGAGGTCAAGGCCTTCCTGGACGAGTATGTGATTGGCCAGGACCAGACCAAGAAGAAGCTGGCGGTCGCAGTCTACAACCACTACAAGCGCATCCAGATGAACAAGACGCGCGGCAACGATGTGGAGTTGGCGAAGTCGAATATTCTGCTGGTGGGGCCCACTGGCTCCGGTAAGACGCTGCTGGCGCAGACGCTGGCCAAGATGCTGGACGTGCCGTTCGCGATTGTGGACGCGACCACGCTGACTGAAGCCGGCTATGTGGGCGAGGATGTGGAGAACATCATCCTGAAGCTGCTGCAGGCAGCAGAGGGCGACGTAGCTCGCGCGCAGACCGGAATCATCTACATCGACGAGATCGACAAGATTGGTCGCAAGGATGAGAACCCATCCATTACGCGCGATGTATCCGGCGAGGGTGTGCAGCAGGCGCTGCTAAAGATTCTGGAAGGCACGGTTGCCAATGTGCCGCCGCAGGGCGGACGTAAGCATCCACACCAGGAATTTACGGTTGTTGATACCACAAATATTCTTTTCATTTGCGGCGGAGCATTTGTGGGACTGGAAAAGGTAATCGGCCGACGGATTGGCAAGAAGTCGCTCGGCTTCCGTGCAATCGCCGATGCGGATGCGAAGGAAGGCGAGGTGAGACCGATACGGGCTCAGCGCGACTCCGAACTGCTGCGCCAGGCGGAGCCCCAGGACCTGCTGAAGTATGGTCTCATACCAGAGTTTGTAGGCCGGTTGCCGGTGCTTGGAATACTGGATGAGTTGGACGAGGCGGCGCTGATTGAGATTCTGACCAAGCCGCGGAACGCTATCCTGAAGCAATACGCCAAGCTGTTCGACTACGAGAACGTGAAGGTGACTTTCTCCGATGACGCGGCCAAGGAGATTGCGCGCGAAGCGTTGCAGCGCAAGGTTGGTGCGCGCGGACTGCGGATGATTCTGGAAGAGCTGATGCTGGATCTGATGTACTACGTGCCGGGCAACAAGAAGATCACCGACCTGACCATCACGGCGGAGATGGTGAAGAAGCACAGCCTGACCTTGCCCATGCTGTTAGAAAAGGCCGGATAGCCTTCCTTATTACCGTAGTAATCACGGACGTTGCCCTCATCGACAAATCTGCATACGATTCCCGGCCAAGAGCACGGTAGACCAGTCTTTGCAGTTGGTCTTTTACAGATTCGGATCGATATTTTTTGTTCTGACACGAAAGTGCCGGGGCTGTCTCAGGCCACAGGCATTACAATCACTGCAAGCGAAACCGGCCGAGTTGCACCCTGACCAGGCTGAAGGTCGTCGAATGGGGAGAGCATGGCAAACCAAGCAAAGACCGTACTGACCGGCGAAATCCGCAAGTTACCGATGATGCCGATTCGCGACATGGTCATCTTTCCCCATATGATGACGCCGTTCGTGGTGGGCCGCGAGTCCAGCGTGCGTGCACTGGAAGAGGCGCTGACCGGCGACCGCAAGATCTTTTTGGCGACACAGCACGATGCCTCCGTGGACGAACCCAGCGCGGACGATATCTACGAGACAGGCACCATCGGCAACATTGTGCAGAGCGTGCGCATGCCGGACGGCAACATCAAAGTGCTGGTGGAGGGCGTGGAGCGGGCACGTTCGATTGAGGTGAGCGACGAGGATGGATTTTTCATTGCGACCGTGCGCACCGGCAAGACCCAGTTGGAGATGACGCCGCAGGTGGAGCAGACGATGCACCGCGTACATACGCTCTTTGAGCAGTATGTGAAGTTGCAGCAGTCGCTGAACCACGAGACGGTTGCGGCCAGCGTCCGCATGGACGAGCCATCCAAGCTGGCGGATACAATCGCCGCAAATCTGCAACTCGGCATCGACGAGAAGCAGCAGTTGCTCGACGTCTTCGACCCGGAGACGCGGCTGGCCCGGGTAGGCGACGTACTGGACGTGGCGATTGAGAAGCTGAACATGGACCGCACCATCCAATCCCGCGTAAAGCGGCAGATGGAGAAGGCGCAAAAAGAGTACTACCTGAACGAGAAGATCAAGGCAATCCAGAAGGAACTGGGACGCGGAGAGAAGTCCGAGTTCGATGAGCTGAAGAAGAAGATTGAGACCGCGGGCATGCCGAAGGATGTCCTGGACAAGTCGCTGCAGGAGCTGAAGAAGCTGGAAGCGATGCCGCCGATGTCGGCGGAGTCCACCGTGTCGCGCAATTATCTGGACTGGCTGCTGGCGGTGCCATGGAAGAAGCGCTCCAAGGAGATCCGCTCCATCGAGCATGCGGAGACGATCCTGAACACTGACCACTACGGCCTGGAGAAGATCAAGGAGCGCATCCTGGAGTTCCTCGCCGTGCGGCAGTTGGTGAAGAACCCGAAGGGGTCGATTCTGTGCTTCGTTGGACCTCCGGGCGTGGGCAAGACATCGCTGGGCATGTCGATAGCGAAAGCGACGGGCAGAAAATTTGTGCGCATGTCGCTGGGCGGCGTACGCGACGAAGCTGAAATCCGCGGACATCGCCGCACGTATATCGGTGCGCTCCCAGGACAGATTATCCAGTCGATGAAAAAGGCCGGCACCAAGAACCCGGTGTTCATGCTGGACGAGATCGACAAGATGGCATCGGACTTCCGCGGCGATCCTGCAAGCGCGCTGCTGGAGGTGCTGGACCCGGAGCAGAACAGCTCGTTCCAGGACCACTATCTCGACGTGGAATACGACCTGTCGAACGTGTTGTTTGTGGCCACGGCCAATGTGCTGCATACGATTCCCGGTCCGCTGCAGGACCGCATGGAAATTCTGCGGCTGCATGGCTACACCGAGATCGAAAAGCTGGAGATCGCGAAGCAGTACCTGGTCCGTAAGCAACGTGAGGGGACAGGTCTCACCGAAGAGCAGCTCGTTTTTCAGGATGATGCGCTAAAAGCCATCATTCGCGGCTACACGCGCGAGGCCGGTGTGCGCAACCTGGAGCGCGAGATCGGCAACATCTGCCGCAAGGTCGCGCGCAAAGTGGTGCAGGGCGGCGCGGACCATCGCGAGGTGTTGACCGGAGAGAATGTCGGTGAGCTGCTTGGCGTCGCAAAATTCCGCGATTCGCAGGTGCACGAGAAGAGTGAGGTAGGCCTGGTCACGGGCCTGGCATGGACCGAGGTCGGCGGCACGATTCTGCAGACTGAGGTGCAGATCCTCGACGGCAAGGGCAAACTGACGACCACCGGACAGTTGGGCGAGGTGATGCAGGAGTCGGCGCAGGCTGCGCTCAGCTACATTCGCTCGCGCGCGCAGCACCTGGGCCTGGGCAGGGAGTTCTATCGCCATGTCGACATCCACGTGCATGTTCCGGAGGGAGCAATTCCGAAGGACGGCCCGTCAGCGGGCATTACGCTGGCAACCGGGCTGGCCAGTGCGCTGACCAAGATCAAGGTGCGGCGCGACATCGCGATGACAGGCGAGATCACGCTGCGCGGCAAGGTACTGGCGATTGGCGGGCTCAAGGAGAAACTGCTGGCTGCTCACCGCGCAGGAATCTTTGAAGTCATTGCGCCGGCAGACAACATGAAGGACATGGCCGACATGCCAGAACTGCTGAAGACGGAGATGAAGCTCCACTTCGTCGAGCAGATGGATGAAGTGCTGAAGATCGCCCTGGAAGAGGATCTCCCCGAATTGGAAGCAGAGACGCCTGCTGCCCTGGCTGGGGTGATCCCGCCGGTCTTGCCCGCGACACACCCAATCGCCCATCAATAAATGTGCAGGTTCACACACAGCAAAAGGCCGAGTCAGTAGACTCGGCCTTTTGCTGTGCATGCGTGTTCCGGTCAAACAGTTCGACGTCCGGTAACGAAGTGCAGGATGAGAGAGATGACGGCGAACAGCAGCAGTAGATGGATGAACAGGCTGCTGACATGCATCAGGGTGAACCCACCCAGCCACAACACCACCAGAACAATCGCGAGGATAAGAAACATGGCTATCCAACTTTCTTCCTTCAAGGTCTCGCTTCGCGCGAGCAACACTCTCCATAAGAGAGGGTTCATGCGCCGACGCGTTGCCCGATCGAGAAACAAATCATTGGCGCTCAGGCTGGATAACTTGCCGCACTTAAAAAGCATCCATGCGAGTGTGGAACCTGGCCTCTGAAGGAGGAAACATGCTCATCCTGCTGATTATTCTCTTGGTGCTTGCACTTGGATCATTTCCTCGCTGGCCGCACAGCCGCGATTGGGGATACTATCCCAGCGGTGGTCTGGGGCTGGTGCTGCTGGTTGTGCTGATCGTCGCGCTATTCAACGGCACCCTGTAGCCTTGCCTAAAAGGCCTGGCACCCGCCTGCGATGGACGGGATAAGCATGACCTCATCACCATCCTGAAACGCGTATTCGTCGCCGCCGAGGAAGCGAATGTCTTCGTCGTTGATGTAGATGTTGATGAACTTACGCAGCTTTCCATGCTCATCTTTGATCTGCGTTGAGAGCGCGGGGAAGGTGGTATCGAATTCCGCCAGCAATGCCGCGAGATTGTTTGCGTTTGAGTCGAATTGTTTGCGGCCATCGGTATGGCGCGTGAAGGCGGTGGGTAGGACTACTTGGATAGACACTAGCGTTCTCCCGCTGCAACAAGTTCTGGTTCTGCTTCTCCGTCGAGCGAGCGGAGGTATGCATCGAAGTCCGCCAGGCGCGGACGGATAGCGCGCGAGTCGAGGTGTTCGAAGCGGCCAGCGAGCGCGTCTGTGGTCTTCAAGCCATTGCCGGTGATGCATACCACGGTGGTCTCTCCGGCTCCGATGCGTCCATCCGCGTAGAGTCGCGCTGTAACGGCCGTGGTAACGCCGCCGGCTGTCTCCGTAAAAATGCCTTCTGTCTCCGCGAGTTCCTGCATGCCGGAGACGATCTCGACATCGGACACATCTTCTGCCCAGCCGCCATCTTGGCGGATCATCTTCGCTGCCGCTGCGCCGTCTGCGGGATTGCCGATGGCCAGCGAACGGGCGATGGTATTCGGACGCTGCGGTACGATGTCGTCGCTTCCCTCTTTCACCGCGACCGAGATGGGCGAGCAGCCCGTGGCTTGCGCTCCGAAGAAGCGGACGGGACGCGCCGGCTTCTTGACCAGGCCCAGGAAGATCAGTTCGTTGAATGCCTTGCGTATCTTGCGAATCAGGCTGCCTCCGGCCATGGGCACCACGACATTGTCTGGCAGACGCCAACCGAGTTGCTCGGCAATCTCATAGCCAACGGTCTTGGAGCCCTCAGCGTAGTAAGGCCGCAGGTTGACGTTGACGAAGCCCCAGTTGTATTCGTCGGCGATAAGCGTGGAGAGACGGTTGACGTGGTCGTAGTTGCCGTCGATGCGGATCAGGCACGCTCCATACACAAGCGTGTTCAGAATCTTGGCCGGCTCCAGATCCGAAGGCACCAGGATGCAGGCCTTCAGGCCCAGCCGCGCTGCCTGCGCTGCAACAGAGTTCGCCAGGTTGCCGGTGGAGGAACAACCGACCGTGTCAAATCCGAACTTGCGCGCGTTCGCCAGCGCCACAGAGACGACGCGATCCTTGAAGCTGAGCGTGGGAAAGCAGACCGCATCGTTCTTGACGTAGAGGCTGGAGGCGCCAATCCGTGCCCCGAGGCGCGCGGCGCGAATCAGCGGTGTGAAGCCGACAGGCAGGTCCGGCTGGAAGCCCTCCGGCACGGGCAACAGACGCGCATAGCGCCAGATGCTGGCCGGTCCGCGCGCAATGGAGTCACGCGTAAACACACCCTTGGCATTCAGCAGATCGTAGACCACTTCGAGTGGGGCAAGGCAGTCCGGGCAGCCTGAAAGCGGCCGGTTGCCGTAGCGCTTGCCACACTCATTGCACATCAGTTCATAGTTCGCACACGAATATTCCATCCAGCTCTCTCCGAGCGGTGTGGGCGATGACTGCGGCCAAATCGACTGCTCTCTTGGGGACGCCGCGCACGGCGAAGGGAGGAGAATTACGGGTGCAGGCCAGGCCGAACGGAATCTACGGCGCACTGCTTGCTCCGAATCTCATGTTCCCTTGCGGCTCACGGCCAGCCAGGAGAGAGTTGACACCGGTACTGTGTTCTGTCCGGTTGTCGTGGCGTCGCAGGGCTCGTCCCTCAACCACTCTGCATGAAATTCAAATCTGCGGTAAAGCAGACTGGAATACCTACTTGTAGCACAGTCATGGAGGGGCTTACAAGCTCACGTCGCGGTCAGTCCTGGGTCAGAATCTTCCGCACGCCCGCGACAAATGCCTCCGGGTTGAACTCCGCGTGCACGATATCGTCCGGGCAGTCAGTCAGGATGGCGACGCGCCAGTTGCAGACAAAGGCGACGAGTTGGGTGGGGCTGGCAGACTTGACTGCACCGCACAGATGCTCGGCTTCGGTGATGCCATCCACGCCCTCCACATCAATCAAGACAAGAGCGTACGAGCGCGCGGCGAACAGGCTCAGCGCCTCGCCGGCGTCGAGCGTTGAGTCGACATCGTAACCGGAGATATCCAGTACCTTGTCGCGCAATGGACGAACCATCTCGCGCTTGCAGAAGTGCAGGATCGCGGGCCGGCCAGTCGGTTGTGGATGGTTCTCCAGTGTCTCACTCACGACAACTCCCTCTCACTGCGCACCGTGGCGACACGATTCGAATCTATCGTTCCGGATCGTAGTTCAGGTTCGGCCCCAGCCAGCGCTCGGCCTCTGCCATACTCATGCCCTTGCGCGCTGCGTAGTCGGCTACCTGGTCGCGATCGATCTTGCCCAGCGAGAAGTAGCGCGACTGCGGATGCGCAAAGTAGATCCCGCTCACGCTCGACCCCGGCCACATCGCAAACGATTCCGTCAGTTGCATGCCAGTGTTGGCCTCCACGTCGAGCAGCCGCCAGATGGTCCCCTTCTCCGTATGATCGGGGCAGGCCGGATAGCCGGGGGCAGGCCGTATGCCGCGATACTTCTCGTGGATCATCTCCTCGTTGCTCAGCTTTTCGTCGCGGCCATATCCCCACTCGTCGCGCGCCATCTTGTGCAGGCATTCGGCGAAGGCCTCCGCCAGGCGGTCGGCAAGGGCCTCCGCCATAATCGCGTTGTAGTCGTCATTCGCCGCGCGGAACGTGTCGCACAGATCCTTCAGACCGATGCCGCTGGTGACCGCGAACGCGCCGATGCTGTCGTGCAGGCCGGTCTCCCTGGGCGCGATAAAGTCGGCGAGCGACCGGCACGGTTCGCTGCCTTCGCGGTTTGCCTGCTGGCGTAGAAAGTGGAACTGATCCAGCACCTCCGCGCGAGAGCCATCCTGGTATAACTCCACATCGTCGCCCACCGCGCTCGCAGCAAAGAAGCCATGCACACCGCGTGCAGTAATCAGGTTCTCCGAGACGATGCGGTCCAGCAGCGCGTTGGCGTCAATGAAGAGCTTGCGTGCCTCCACACCCTGGCGCTCGTCGTCGAGAATGCGCGGATAGATGCCTTTCATGCCCCAGGTGTGGAAGAAAGGCGACCAGTCGATGAACTCGCGCAGCGTGGCGAGGGGGAAACGATCCAGCACACGCAGCCCGATGAAGGAGGGAGCAGGCAGATCGTCCGCACGCCACTCGACGGGCGTACGTCGAGCGCGCGCGGTCTCGATCGGGACAACCTGCTGGCGTGGCGCGGCATGGGCTTTGCGAAGCGCTTCATAGTCGGACCGGTGCTGCGCGACGAACGCCGCCTTGCCATCGTCGCTGAGCAAGCTCGTCGTTACAGGCACCGCACGGCTGGCATCCAGCACATGGACGACGGGCTCGCTGTAGTGCGGCGCCACCTTGACGGCCGTGTGGGCGCGGCTCGTCGTGGCACCGCCGACCAGCAGCGGCAGCTTGAATCCCTGCCGCTCCATCTCCTTCGCAACGTGCACCATCTCGTCCAGCGACGGCGTGATCAGGCCGCTCAGGCCGATGATATCCACCTTCTCCGCCTTGGCGCGCTCCAGTATCTTCTCGCTGGAGACCATCACGCCCATGTCGATGACCTCGAAGTTATTGCACGCCAGCACGACGCCGACGATATTCTTCCCAATGTCGTGCACATCGCCCTTGACGGTGGCCAGCAGAATCTTTCCCTGCGCTTTGACCACTTCGCCGGCCGCAACCATCGCGGCCTTCTCCGCCTCCATAAACGGCGTCAGGTGCGCCACCGCTTTCTTCATCACGCGGGCGGACTTGACCACCTGCGGCAGAAACATTTTTCCGGCGCCAAACAGGTCGCCCACCACGCTCATGCCGTCCATCAACGGACCTTCAATCACCAGCAGCGGACGGCCCAGTTTCACGCGCGCTTCCTCGGCGTCGATCTCGATGTATGCGTCGATTCCCTTCACCAGCGCATGCGAGAGGCGCTCCTCTACAGTCCCGTTGCGCCACTCCTCAGCCTTCTTCTCGCTGGCCACAGTGTCTGTGCCCGCGCTCTTCAACTTCTCGCCGAACTCGACCAGCCGCTCGGTTGCATCCGGGCGACGGTTCAGCAGCACGTCTTCCACCAGCACCTTCAGCTCTGGGTCAATCTCCTCGTACACCTCCAGCATCCCGGCGTTCACAATGCCCATGTCCATGCCTGCCGCGATGGCGTGATACAAGAACGCGGAGTGCATCGCCTCGCGCACCTTGTTGTTGCCGCGGAAACTGAAGGAGATGTTGGAGACGCCGCCGGAGACCTTGGCGTGCGGAAGATTCTGCTTGATCCAGCGCGTGGCGTGGATGAAGTCGAGCGCATAGTTGTTGTGCTCGTCCATGCCCGTTGCGACGGTCAGGATATTCGGGTCGAAGATGATATCTTCCGGCGGAAAGCCAACTTCATCAACGAGCATGCGGTAGGCACGTTCGCAGATGCGAATCTTCTCGTCGTAGGTTGCAGCCTGACCGTTTTCATCGAAGGCCATCACCACCACAGCGGCGCCGTACTTCAGCACCTTTGCGGCATTCTCCCGGAACTTCGCTTCGCCCTCTTTCAGCGAGATGGAGTTGACGATACCTTTGCCCTGCAGACACTTCAGCCCGGCTTCGATGACCTCCCACTTGGAGGAGTCCACCATGAATGGGACCTTGGCAACCTCGGGCTCGCTGCCCAGCAGTTGCAGGTAGCGGGTCATGGCGGCCACGCCGTCGATCATGCCCTCGTCCATGCAGATGTCGATGATGTTGGCGCCGTTCTCCACCTGCTGGCGCGCGACGCTGACGGCCTCTTCGTACTTGCCTTCCTTCACCAGCCTGGCAAACTTCGGCGATCCGGCTACATTGGTGCGCTCGCCGATCATGATGTAGATGCCGGGCTGCTGGGTAAAGGGCTGCGAGCCGGAGAGACGAAGCGGTTTCGACTCTATTCCGGTGACTTGGTTTGCGGCCAGGTTGGTGGTACCCGTCACGCTCACGCGGTGACCTCGCTCGCGCGCGCGTACGAACCGTCGACCAGGCTCGTCCCCCACTTACGCGGAGGCTGCCCTTCCAACGCTTTGGCGATGGCAGCGATGTGCGCAGGTGTGTTGCCGCAGCAGCCGCCGGCGATGTTGATGAGCCCTGCCTGCGCAAAGCCGGCCAGGTGCCGCGCCATGTCGTCCGGACCGAGATCGAACCCGGTCTCCGACAGTGGATTGGGCAACCCGGCATTCGGATAGCACGAGATGGCGACGTTAGCCTTCTCCGAGAGTTCGCTCAGGAATGGATACATCAGGTCCGGTCCAAGCGAACAGTTCAGGCCGACGGAGAGCGGCTTTACATGCGCGACCGCGTTCCAGAAGGCTTCCGTGGTCTGCGCGGAGATCATGGTCTCGCCGCCACGGCCAACTGCCGCGGAGATCATCACAGGCAACTCCTTACCATCCTCGTCGAACACCTCGCGAATGGCCACCAGAGCGGCCTTGGCGTTGAGCGAGTCGAAGATCGTCTCCACCAGCAGCACGTCGACTCCACCGGCAATCAGCGCGCGCACCTGCTGCGCATAGGCAGTCTTCACCTGGTCGAACGTGACCACTCGGAAGCCCGCGTCCTCGGCATCGGGCGAGTTGGAGAGCGATACCGTCATCGGCCCGATGGCGCCGGCCACAAACCGCGGGCGGCCAGTTGCAGCGGCCACCTGGTCGGCGCACGCCCGGCACTGGCGCGCGGAGGTCTCATTGATCTCCCAGGCCAGGTCGCAGAGGAACGGATCGTCCACAATCTTCTGGTAGAACGCGGGGTCTTTGCGGCCGCCGTGCTCGCGCGGATCGTCCACGAAGAACTCGCTCTGCGTGATGCTGGTGGCGCCAAAGGTGTTGGTCTCGATGATGTCCGCGCCCGCCTCCAGAAAGCGGCGGTGGATGTCGCAGATCATCGCCGGCTGGGTGATCGAGAAGAGGTCGCCGTTGTTCAGCAGATCCTTGGTGGAGTCCTTGAAGCGCTCGCCGCGGATATCGGCTTCCTTCATGCCATAGGTGCGGATGGTCGTGCCCATCGCGCCGTCGATGATGGCGATGCGGCTTTGCAGGAGCTTCTCAAGTGGATGCAGTGCTTCATCTCTCATGTTGATCGGATGTCCATTTCCGAAGGCGTGGTGCAATCTCGCGCCTCCCTCGTACAGCGGCGAGCCATAGGCGGCTCACACCAGGCTGGTGCAGACAACGATGCGAAACAGATTGCTCAGGCGAGGAGTGCGGCTTGGTCAGCGTCGGATTCCACGGCGTCCGGCATTCGCGGCGCAGGCACAAGCATGTCTTCCTTCCGCATCACCAGCGTGGTCGCGTTCAGGCTGGCGAGTTCAAAGCCGTGACCGTGAGTGATCGCATCCGTGGGGCAGGCCTCGACGCAATAGCCGCAGAAGATGCAGCGGTTGTAGTCGATGTTGTAGACCTTCGCATAGCGCTCGGAGGAGGAGATGCGAGTCTCCTCCGTATTCTCCGCGGCCTCGATGTAGATGCAGTTCGAGGGGCACGCGGCGGCGCAGAGGTAGCAGGCCACGCACTTCTCCAGGCCGTTCTCGTCGCGCTGGAGCTGGTGCTTGCCGCGGAAGCGCTCCTGAAACTGTGCGCCGCGCATCGGCCCCGGTCCGTCGGGGTAGTTCTCGACCTCGGTGGGCTTGAACATCTCGCCGAAGGTGATGCTCATTCCCTTGGCGATGGCGGCGACGTTCTTGACGATAGACATTCCTTGAGTATACGACGGCCGCGCTGTAGCCTGAAAGGCATGAGGCGAGGGACTTTATGACGAAACGGCTCTTTTTTGCGGCATTGCTGGGTGTGATTGCGGCTTGTTTGGGCTCCGCGGCAGCATGGGCGCAGACCAGCCCCATGGGCGGGATGGAAATGGCGAAGCCGGCGGCGGCGCCGTCGACCAGCCTTACTATCCGCGTGGATGGCAAGGATACGACCTTCTCCGTGGCGGAATTGAAGGCGCTTCCGCAAAAGACCGTGTCCGTGCACAACGAGCACACCAAAGCCGACGAGACGTATTCCGGCCCGTCGCTGGGTGACCTGCTGGCGAAGGCCGGCTTTGTGGCGGACAAGACGACGCAGAAGACGATGCTGCGCAGCTTCCTCCGCGCGGAAGGGACGGACAAGTACTGGGTCATCTACTCGCTGACTGAGGCGGAGGCGTCCGAGCATAACGGCGATGTGATCGTGGCGACCTCGATGAACGGCGGTAAAGACCTGGGCGCGGACGGCGAGCTAAAGCTGGTTTCTACCGAGGACAAGAAGCCGCAGCGCTGGGTGCGGAACCTGACTGCAATCACCCTGACGACCGTGGAGTAGCGGCTGCGCTTGGCAGAGAGTGCGCGGATGTGATTCACTTTCGTGCATGGCTAAGAACACCTCTCGCCGCACCTTTCTCCGCACGGCTCCTGTCGCCGCCGCGGCCGGCTTTACTCTTGCAGATTCCCTGGCAGCGCTGGCGCAGGCCGCTCCGGGCACCGATGTGAACGCTGCGGCACAACCTTTCAAGCTGTGGACGGCCAAGGAGCTGGACGCGGACCGCGCAGCATTGGACGCAAAGCCTGGCGACAACCGGCTGTACGCGTCCAACGCGATCCCGGAGCAGATCATCCTGACCACGGAGAAGCACAAGACCGCGACCGAGTTCGAGTTCCACGAAGGACGCGACCACTTGTTGATCGTGCTGGACGGCATGACGGTCTACGAGATTGGCGGCACGCCAACCGGCACGAAGGTGATGCCGGGACAGGGCGAGTGGCACGCGACCGGCGCGACTGGCAGCAAGTCGCTGGTGCTCGGCAAAGGCGACATGCTGCTGATTCCGCGAGGCACGCTGCACAAGCGCAGCACCGAGGATAGCGTGACCTTCTTGCTGATCTCGAACCCGGCGCCGGCGAAGGCGTAGGTCTCTCGGAGGCGTCCGGCTTATATAAGATCTGCGGGGGAGATCGCTTTCAGGCGCGGGAAGTTCGGGCCGAAGAAGCGCGCGTCACGGGTGAGGATGCGATCGGCATTCAGTTGTGCGTGGGCGGCGAGGAGGAAGTCCGGCAGAATGCGAGCGCGAGTGCCTCCGCGTTTCTGATATTGACGAAAAAAATGACCAGCCAGAAACGCCGCATGGTGATCGAGCGGCTGAACTTCACATTCCAGGAGCGAGAAGAAATCGTCGGCTTCGGCCTTGGACCGAAATCGGGCTGCCACTTCTGCGTAGGCGACCGCTGAGATCAAGATACTTCCAGCGGTCTTGGCAGCCAATAGCGCGGAATCGGCTGCCCCAATCTCCGCAGGCGTGCCCGTGAGCATGTCGAGAACGACATTGGCGTCGAGAGCTGTTGTCATTTGAGCCGCGTTTCGTCGAACCCGCGGGTTTCATCCAGGTATTGATCGACCGACGTATAGCCGTCCGCAAGGAACTGCTTGCGAAGAGACCCGCCGTATTTCTTGATGGCGAGTTCGAAGTTGCGCATTTCGCGGTCGCGGCTGGACCTCAGGGTCACAGTAGTTCCCTTCAGCTCGAACTCGATAGAGGAGTTCTTATTGAGACCGAGACTGTCGCGGATCGGTTTTGGGATGACGACCTGGCCGCGCTCGCCGAGCTTAGACTCAAATTTCATACTTAAAGTATGAATCCTTCCGATTGGGAAAGCAAGGTATGCGATGCTTGGCTTCTCCCAGATCGGGCCGACATAACTCGACCATACAGCAGGATCAGGCGAGAACTTCGACCGCATCGTGCGGGCAAGCTTTCTTGGCCCGCTTCGCCTCATACATCATCTCGTCTGCTTTTTGGACAAGCTGTTCCAGATTGGCGGAATGCGACTCGTCCGCCAGAACGTAGCCGAGGCTGAAATTGAGCGAAAAGAGGCGCCCCGGCATGGAGTTTTCCAGCATAGCGGCTTCCTGGAGCCGGCGCACCGGGTTATCGGCATTATGGGCCTCGACTCGGCCCGCAATCACGAACTCATCTCCTCCAATGCGCCCGATTACATCGGTTTCGCGGAAGGTATGTTCGATAAGGGACGCCATGGAACGCAAGAGTTCGGAGCCGACTTCGTGCCCAAGTTCATCGTTGGTCTTTTTCAGGCCGTCGACGTCGATAAAGAGCACGAAGAAAGACTCCTCAGCACGCTTGGCAAGGCGAAAGGCCTGCTCGGCCAGGACATAAAAGCCGCGCCGGTTGTAGAGCCTGGTCAACTCGTCCCGCAAGGAGAGTTCACGGATGGCACTCTCAAGCGCATTGATCTTGCCGCCCAGGGCCAGTACCAGCAAGAAGGCGCAGACCGCCAGCGAGGACGTTGCGGTGGAAAAGGCCACGGTCGAAGAAACCACTTGAAAGTGGGTCCCCAGGGCGGCCGTAAAGGCGAACACAAACGGAAGGAGGATGGCGCAGGGTGCAGCAAGGCGAGTTGTCTTTGCTCCGATCTGGTCACCGATCAATATCGAGAAGGCGCCATACTCCGCCCGGCGATTCACGATCAACCAGGTGAGAATGCCAATACAGAGAAAGCTCTGTGGCGCCATGGGATTCCGAGGAGACTGCTCGAAAAGATGACTGATCCCGAACGCATAGCGAGAGGCATACGTGAGCATCAGGAAGACAATGCACAGTGTGGCGACGTCGACGACATGGGACAAGGAACGCTTGCGCGCTCGAATGTTGAGCAGGACGAAAGCCATGAGCAGGAGTATTCCGCAGGCCTCGATCGAGACTCTTCCGGGATACTGGGAGGGTGCGTCGGCAGCCAGCATGGTGTCGACACGGAGTGTGATTCCGGCTAGGCGCTCGAAGAGCAGGATTGCCGCGAGCAGCGTCGCTAACCCGGCGGTCAGACGGCTGAACTGGACGGCAATCCTACTCCGCTGCGGCTCGGAAAGAAGCGCGCTAAGGCCACAAAGGAGGATCATGAGGGCGCTATTTGCCTTCATCTTGCCTTGAGGGAGCGCGTCCCCCACATAGGGAACGAGCCATGCGCAGAGGTAGACGGCTGAAATGCCAAGCACCAGGACTACCAGAATTCTATGTATAACACCGAGAACGGCCAGTACATCGAGATCGGGATGACTGGATGAAAGCGAAACTGCGTTGTGCGTTGCCATTGCTTTGGGTGCCCTGCACCTCTTGAATCAGGTCCACGGACTTCTACCACCTCTGCGACGAATGGCGGGTAGATTCGCTCCTTGCATCATCGGCAGTTTACGTCAGAGATTTTGCGATTTGGATGACTCCTTTGTGCTATACGGGGATGCCTAAAATGGTTCGAAAATACGGGGGGAAATGCGGGGACATGATACCTATTACCCTCGCATTGGAACGGATGCGGCAGGCGATATGACAGCGGACGGCACCAACCAGTATCTCTACGACGACGAGGGCCGCGTGTGCGCGGTGCAGGCACCCCCGGCCGCTCCAGGATGGCCGCCCACCCTGGTGCAGTACGTCTACGACGCGGAAGACCGGCGCGTCGCCAAGGGAGCCATCAGCGCCTTCATTTGCGACAACTCCATCAACGCCGGCACCGGCCTGCCCAACAACGGCTTCACCCTCGCCAACTCCTACGGCCTCGATCTGGCCGGCGAGCAGGTTACGGAGTCCGGCGGCGACGGCCAGTGGCTGCACACCAATGTCTTCGTGGGCGGGCAACTGCTAGCCACATACGACCCCAACGGCCTCCGACACACACCTGCTGCCGCAAAGGAACGATGACGTTCTCGACCGCTTGTGCAAGAAGCGAAGTGTCTCGCCCATCGCCCGTGAGCTCCATCGTCCAATCCCAAACTGCCTCGCCGCAGGGTTCGCCCCATTTGTTGTCAACCCCCAAAACCTCCCATCTCCCTCATTCCACAGAAAAGATAAGTGGCATAGGAGTTATGCCCCGCTTGGTATACTGGAAGTAGTGAAGTAGAAAGCAAAGCCCGGATGCCTGCCGGGCTGCGGATGCTGAAAACTCCGCTCCGTGCGCCCTTGGGAATAGCGGCAGGCTATAGAGGCTGCTGAAAATGCGGGAATTGATTGGATAGGCCGGCACTTCAGTGCCGGCCTCCGCCTTCGCAAAATCAATCGGGTTTTAACCCCTGCGACATGCTCTTCGACTTTTCAACGTCCCTTCAGCCTGCGGTAACCGGCGTCAAATCTCCGCCCAGCGCGCCTTTGGGATTAGCAGCAGGCTTCAGCCTGCGGTAACCGCTGCCAAATCAATCGGGGTTCTAACCCCGGGCCTTCTTCTCGCCGGTCACTTGACTTCTTCAACACCTTAGCCCGGCTGCCCGGGCCTTTCCTATTGCCAATTGACGGCTTGCCGGGAGGGATGTTAACCAATGTATGACTCCCCTCCGCCATCTCGTTTGCTTCTTATACTTTAGCCATTTCACAGGGGGGGAGGGGCCAGCCCACCGAACCACCATCGGAATCGAAACTCGACGCCCGCTACCGTGCACGAGGCGACGCAAGGGCTACGGAAACTACGAACCTGCTCTCCACCGCCGAGTGTTGTCGACTAAGGGACTCCCCTCCCCTAATCGGTTTGTCTTGAATATCCAAGGAGGTTACCCGGGGGGGGGGTACCGCCCCAGGGAAAGCCGCCGTGTCACACCTCAGTTGTCCGGCGATTCCACGCCCTCGGTCAGGCCGTACTCCTTCAGCTTGCGGTAAAGGGTGGTCTTGCCGATGCCGAGCAGACGCGCGGCCATCAGCTTGTCGCCCTTCAACTGGCGGATAGTGTCCAGAATCGCCTGCCGCTCCATGTCGGCGATGGAGACGACCGTGTCGCGGGACGAGGTTTGGCCCGCCGTGCCCAGCGGCGCGCTGTCGGCATCGAGATGGGCGCGGAAGTCCTGCAACTGCGTCGGCAGATCGACCGTATGCAGCACCGGCCCGGACGACATCGCGCAGGTGCGCTCCACGGCGTGCTGCAGTTCGCGCACGTTGCCCGGCCAGTCGTACTCCATCATCAGCCGCAGCGCATCCTGCGAGAAGCGGTGCGACCGCCCCGACTCGCGCTGCGCCCGCTCCAGAAAGTGCTCGGCGAAGAGGGGAATGTCCTCCTTGCGGTCGCGCAGGGGCGGAATCTTCAGGTTGACGACGTTCAGGCGGAAGTACAGGTCCTTGCGGAACTGTCCCTGCTCGACCATGGTGAGCAGGTTGCGATTGGTCGCCGCCAGGACGCGGGCAGTGATGGGCACCGTCTGGGTCGCCCCGACTGGCCGCACCTCCTTCTCCTGCAGCGCGCGCAGCAGCTTGGACTGCATGTCCAGCGGCAGCTCGCCGATCTCGTCGAAGAAGATCGTGCCGCCGCCCGCGGCCACCAGCAACCCCTCACGGGCGCGGTCCGCGCCGGTGAACGCGCCCTTGACGTGGCCGAACAGCTCGCTCTCAATCAGCGTGGGCACCAGCGAACCGCAGTCCACCGGAATAAAAGGCCGCGACGCGTGAGGCCCGATGCTGTGGATCGCCCGCGCGACCAGCTCCTTGCCCGTGCCGCTCTCGCCCAGGATCAGCACCGGATGTGTGGAGGACGCGACCTTGGTAAGGATGCGGTACACCTTCTCCATGCCGGGCGAGGTCCCCACCATCTCTCCCATGCCGCGGTGGGTGCTCAATTGCTCGCGCACCCGGCGGCTCTCCATATCCACATGCAAGCGTTGGGTGGCCCGTTCCAGCACCTGGGCCAACTGCTCCAGCGCAAAGGGTTTGGTCAGATAGTCGCCGGCTCCGATGCGCATCGCTTCCACGGCCGAGGCCACCGTCGCGAACGCGGTCATCACCACAACGCCGGTCCTGGGGTAGAGCGTCCGGACCTCGCTGAGCAGTTCCAGGCCACTGCCGCCGGGCAACTTCAAATCCAGCAGCAGCATGTCAACCGGTTGACGCCGCATCGCTTCCAGCGCCTCCGCCACGGTCCCGGCGGACTCCGTGGCAAACCCCATGCCCACGGCAATCTCGCAGCAGACCTTGCGCAGCGGAGCATTGTCGTCAACCACCAGCAGACGCAGCACCGGCGTGCCCGCAGGCAATGCGTGGAACCCGGCCGCCAAAGTGCCCGGGTCGGCCGTAGCCATACCGATCGCGGCCGCGCGATCTTCCAGCCTGCGATCCAGACCTTCGCGCTGGCCAGAGTCCGGCACAGGAGCCAAGGGAAACGGCGCTCGTGTCAGCATGAGCCGCCCCCCCGCGGCCCGCCGGGACGGCCTTCGCCAAGCCCCTGACCGCCGGCCTGAACCTCACCTGGAATCCCGTTCCGGACCAGCGAGCTGGCCGCATTCGTCCGGCGCCCGGCGCCCTCGGCCAGTGCCGCCACGGTCGCCGGCCACTCGATCTGGACGCATGTGCCAACGCCCGGCGCGCTCTTGACCCGGAGCTCTCCGCCGGACGTAGCAACCAGTTCACGGACCACTCGAAAGCCGATCCCATGGCCGCCGCGCGGCGGCGATCCCCTCAGCAATCGTTCCAACTGATCCGGATCCATGCCAATGCCACAGTCATCTACCGTGAGCCGCACCCGGCGGAAGGGCCAGGGCCTGGGATCGCCGACGCGATTCACCAGCGCGCCCACCGTAATACGGATTGCGGCCAAACCTTGCCGGACCTCGCCGGCGCCTGCCCCGCCCTGGGCTGCCGCACCCTGCTCGGCCAGTGCCGCGGCCGCATTGCGCACCAGATTGACCACAATGCGCTCCACCGCCTCCTCGTCCACGGCGACCGGCGCCGCCGCCGCCTCGCCATAGTCCACCTCGACGCACCTGCCGCAGGCCACACGGCTCAGCAGCCCCAGACACCGCTCGATGGTCCGCCGCAGACTTACGGGAGCCGGACGAGGCGCGGAGACGATGCGGGCCATCTGCATCCCGGTGGATGCCGTGGGATTGGCATCCATCGAGCGCGATCGCACGGCCCGACCGCAGCCGTCCACGCGCTCCTGGGTCAACTGTTCGGCCAGGCGCTCAATCAACGCTCCGCTGTGCGTTCCCACCAGGCGCAGGTCGTTGGCGTACTCGCGATGCTCCGGCTTCAGCACGCCCGGCATCGACAGCAGGTCGCAGTAGAGCCCCAGTGTGCCCATCAGGTTGCGGGCATCGTGCAGCAGTCCGTCGCTCTGCACCTGCACCGGAGGTTGGATCGGAGCGAGCCACATAGTACGGCCGTTGGGTGGATGGGCCGTCTGCATCAAGAGAGGTGGGGTGATGCGTCCAGTACTGCTGTACATCCCTATGGCGGTGGAACTCTGCTTTGGCCGCACTGTCAAACTCCGTGGTTGACTCAGAATTAGCCTACGCTCCCCCTCGTTCGGAAGATGCCGGCGGTTCTTCTGTAATCAGGTTGCGTGCCAAACTGGGACACATCTTGCAAAAAGCCGAAAATGCTCTAAAACAGGACAGGCTTCCATGCAATTCCGCAGACTGGAGGGGATACGCGATTCCCGAATTGGAATGAACTCACTGTATCTCTCCCTGACAACCCATACAAACATAAAGATTCTCTTAGATTCCCGAAACGGAACGCAGTCCTGTTTTGGGAATGGCTCGCAGCCGATCTCCGCGACGAGAATCCCTTTGCCAAAGGCCGCCATCCTATCCACCGATACGACCGAAACCGCATGCGGACGACAGCAACACCGGACCAGTCGGCACACGCCCGGGCCACTATAATCGACGGATGGCCTCTGCACTCACTCCCCTTGCAACCTCGGTATCATCCGCAACTAATCTGTTCCGTCCGGACGGCCGCGCCGCCGACGCGCTGCGCCCGGTGCGGTTCACCCCCAACTTTGTGGCGACGGCGGAGGGTTCGGTATTGGTGGAGTCCGGTCACACTCGCGTGCTGTGCAACGCGACGGTGGAGACCGGCGTGCCGGGCTGGATGCGCAACTCCGGCCGCGGCTGGGTGACCGCCGAGTACGGCATGCTGCCACGCGCCACGTTGACCCGTTCTCCGCGCGAGTCCGAGCGGGGCAAGGTGGGTGGACGCACTCACGAGATACAGCGGCTGATTGGCCGCAGCCTGCGCGCTGTCGTCGACATGAAAGCACTGGGCGAGCGCACCATCATCCTGGACTGCGATGTGCTGCAGGCCGACGGCGGCACGCGCACGGCAGCGATCACTGGCGCTTCGGTAGCGCTGGCGATGGCGCTGGGCAAGCTGGTGGCCGCGGGCACGCTGAAGACCTCGCCCCTGCGGCAGATGATCGCCGCGACCTCCGTGGGGATCGTCGATGGGAATGTCCTGCTCGACCTGGCGTACGAGGAAGACTCCCGCGCGGACGTGGACATGAACGTCGTGATGCTGGCCGATGGCGGCCTGGTGGAGACGCAGGCGACCGCCGAGCGCGTCTCCTATAGCCGCGCCCAACTCTCCGCGATGCTGGATTACGCGGAAAAGGGTATTCGCGAGTTGCTGGCGGCGCAACGCGAAGTGCTCGACAACCTCTCTTAGCGTAAGTCGGATCGAACCCGTTGCTCCGGTACGGCGGGTTGTGCTGGGGGCGTGCCGGCGGGTGCATCGGCGGGTTTCTCTGCGCCCGGCGCGGAGGACGATGCGGCCGCTGGGGCTGTCGTATCCGGCGCGGCAAGTGGAACCACGACCGGCCGCTGCACCTGCTGCTGGCTGCCGGGCGCAACCTCGCCCGGCTTGAGGATGGTAGGCGGCCTGGCGGAACCTTCGTCGCCGTTCTCCGGCTTCGGATCGCCCATGGCAATCTCATTGGCGTCGTATGGGTCCAGGTAGCCGCGCAGCTCGTTCTTGTCGTATACCGCGATGGGCTGGCCGAGCGCGGCGACGCGGAGTTGGGTCACGCGGTCGCCCTCGAAGCGGACGAAACGTACGGTCTGCGGCGGCTGCCCGTAGATCCACTCCTCGTAGTGCTTGTCGGTTGATCCCTCGATCAGTTCGCGCAGCTTGGACTGCGGCGCTCCCATGGCGGCGAGCACCATCCTGCGGTTCATCCCCACCAGCACATCGTGCCGGGCGATGGCGTCCTTCAGAAACTGGGGCAGGCTGTCGGCATAGGCCTCGGCAGAGGTCTTGACGCCGAAGTCGATGATGGGGTCGAGCAACGCCTTCACCTCCGGCGCACTGATCTCCGGCAGGCCGCCCTCGAAGAGCAGCGTGACCCGGCAGCCGGTGACCTGGGCGCCGTCGTCGGCGACGATGGGCGTATCGTTCAGCTCAATGTGGCGCAGGAAGCGGTGCTTCAGGTAGGGGCCGCCGTTCAGGTCGAAGATGAGGCGGTCGTCCTTGACCGTGACCGTGGTGATAGCGATGCGGTCCCCCGGTCCGGCGGACTGGCCCTTCTTGTAGATCATCTGCTTGTAGGCATCGCCGCCCGGCTGCAGGTTGCCGTTGGCCACCAGCACCAGCGTATCGCCGAGCGGGAGTGCGCGATGGGCAAAGCCCTGCTCGGCTTCCAGATCGCGAATCAACTCGCGGCGTCCGCGCTCCGTGATGGGAGTGGAGGGCAGCTCGACCCGGGTGGGATGGAACTCCGTATCGATATCGGCGGTGGCTGTCTTCTCTCCCACGACGAAGACCTGCGCGTGCACGCCGATGGTGACCGGACCAGCCAACGTCAACGCTGTCAGGCTGAGCAACGCTGCCCGTGAGACTTGGATTTTTGCCGGACGAAAGGCCATGGCTGGCACCCCGTGTATTGAAAATCTTGCGCCTTCTGTTGCCGTTTGACAAGCGCCGATTCCGCTATGCAAAGACCGGTACGCAGAGTTACATAGGATGCGCGCAGGGTGCAACGGGGTACGACTGGGCCGGACGGTGGCGCGGCTACTCGTGCGGCTTGCGCTGGTCCGGGCCTGCGGACGCAACCGGCAGGATCTGCACCAGCGAAGCTGGGTTGACCGGCTGCGCGGCCTGCTCCATGGCGACATGCGCGGCGGGCGGCGCGATGGTCACATCGTATCCGGCGGGGATGATGGGCGGATGGGTGTAGTTCCACGCGTAGTCGCCTGTGACGCGCACCAGGATGGGGACGGCCCCGAGCAGCAGTAGGATGGAGATTGCCGCAGCGGCCGGGCCGAAGGCGCCGCCGGTAAGCCATGCGGGACCAATGGTGCGGGTATCGACCACGGAGGCGTAGGCGGCTACTCCGCCTATGGGCAGCCCGAAGAGCACGGCGGTGGAGGCGGCCCAGGCAAAGTGCAGCCCCCACAGCAGCCACAGGCCGTGGGTGCGGAACCAGCAGAGGCAGAGCAGCAGGCAGGCGAGCATCGCCACCAGAATGCGGGTGCCGTCGGGCGTGCCATCGGGAGTCGGCGTCAGACCGGCGTGTACGGCCACCAGCGCGATCACCACCAGCGTTGCCCGCACCGGGCCGGTCGCCTCAATCAGCCGCTGGAAGCCGTAGCCGAACACGGCCAGCGCGTGCGCCAGCGTGCCCACGGCAAGCGCTGACAGACTCAGGCCGAGCAGGAGAAAGGCGCGTGGGTCCGTCCAGAACTGGACGTCGAGAGCGCGCCCAAGCGCCATGGGCAGGATGGTTGCAACTGCTAGTCCCCACCCGATGGCTGCGCCCAGAGCCCACTCCGAGCGGACGGTGGCGCGCTGCGGCAGGCCCAGCACCAGCCCCAACGGCGCGCGGCGATGTTCGACGACGCGCAGGAGAGCGACACCGCAGACCACTAGAAATAGCATGCAGAGCGCCTTCATCAGCGGCTGCTCGTCGCCCAGGTCGAAGCGCAGGGCCAGTCCGCTGGCGGCGCTTGCGGCCAGTAGTCTGGCGCAGTTGTACCAGGCGAGAGCGGCCAGAAAGAGCCCAAACTGCAGCGAGCGCGGACGCTGGCGCGGGCCTGCGAGCGGCGGCGGCAGCGGTCGTGGCGGAGGAGAGACGGAGGTGGTCGAAATTTCGGACGCCTGCATGATGCGGTCAGGACTCAAGGAAGGGTGGAGGTGGCAAAAGTTGGGGCCAGGAAATGTCAGTTTGTAAAGTCACGTTCCGATTGCGAGTGGTACCCAAGCAGACGCCGGCTAAGCGGGCTGCGTTGCGGTGGTGTAGAACTGCGCGATGTTACGGAACTTGGTGTAGCGCTCCTGCAGCAAGCGGTCGACCGGCGTGTCGACGATCTGGGCCAGGTGGTAGCGAAGTTTGGCGTCCACCATCGCCATGGCGCTGGCCGGATCCAGATGCGTTCCGCCTTCGGGCTCGGACAGCACATCGTCGACGCAGCCCAGGTCCTTCGCACTGAAGGCCGTGTACCGGAGCGCGTCCGCGGCCTGCTGTTTCTTGGCTGCGTCCTTCCACATAATCGACGCGCAACCCTCGGGCGAGATCACGGTGTAGATGGCGTTCTCCAGCATCAGCACGCGGTCTGCCACGGCCAGCGCCAGCGCGCCGCCGGAGCCGCCTTCGCCGGTCACGGTGGCGATGGTGGGCACGCGCAGCCGCGCCATCTCCAGCAGGTTGCGCGCAATGGCTTCGCCCTGCCCGCGTTCCTCCGCGCCGATGCCTGGATTGGCGCCGGCGAGGTCGAGAAAGGTGAAGATGGGGTGGCCGAACTTCTCCGCGATCTTCATGGCGCGCAGCGCCTTGCGGTACCCCTCGGGGTCGGGCGAGCCGAACTTGCGGGCGACGCGGTCCTTCAGCGTGCGGCCCTTCAGGTTGCCGATGGTCATCACCGGGCGACCGTGGAACAGGGCCATGCCGCAGGTCATGGCAGCATCGTCGCCAAAGGCCCGATCACCATGAATCTCGCTGAAATCGGTAAACAGTGCGTCGATGAAATCCATCGGGTAAGGCCGATCGGGGTGCCGCGCGAGTTCTGTCCTGCGCCAGGCTTCTGGCATGGTCGCTGCGTCGTATTCTGCCATCTGCATTATTGTAGCGGAGTGGACGCTGTTCGGCAGCGCGTTGCGCGCGATGTGCCGAGCCACCAATAGGTGGCCCGAGTTTCCCTCAAAGTGGGCCGGAAATAACCGGTCTTACACAGATTCAAGCAGAACAGGAAAATCAGAACCCTCGGCAACCTTGGCAAACGCGCTGCTGATCGTCTCCCCGGTACTCCGTGGTGAAATATGCAGCCGGCGAGTCGCCTTGGATACTGTCTGGCAAAGGCTGAACTTGTTGTCGATCATCTCTTTGGCACGAAAAATGGCTTCGGAACGCATGGACTCTCCTGTGCTGATACGGCGTATCAGATCACTTGACCTCTGATTTCGCAGGTGAATTGCAGGGTCTGGGTCCCACCGGCGGCCAGCGCAACCGGCACATCTCAACAAAGTCATTCCAAAGGGGGACACTTTCAGTCTACAGGTCCCGTAGCCTCTCTGCCGGTCGCCCATTGCGAAGTCCTACACATTTCGTCGTATACACTGGCCTCTCGCTAACGGAGGCATTCTTGGGAACCACTCTGCGCCGCCTGCTCGACGCTCTCGCCCTTGCCACTTTCTTCGCCGGACTTACTGCCGGAACCCCCGCCCAATCCCCTGCGCCGCCTGCCGCAGAAGTCGCCCTCCCCAAGGGAGTTGCTGCCGTTCCTCTCTTCCGCGATCCCATCCACGATGGTGCGGCGGACCCCGTGGTTGTGTGGAACCGCGCGCGCAAGACCTGGTGGATGCTCTACACCAATCGGCGCGCCGACCTGGACGACAACAGCGGCGTCAAGTGGGTGCATGGCACGCACATCGGCATCGCCGAGTCGGCCGACGGCGGCGCGCACTGGAAGTACGTCAGCGAGGCCGACATCCAGTACGGCAATGCCGACACCACCTTCTGGGCGCCCGAGGTGATCTACACCGGCGGCCAGTACCACATGTTCCTGACCGTGGTGGACGGCATCTTCACCGATTGGAACCACCCACGCCACATTCTGCACCTGACCAGCAAGGACCTGCTGCACTGGAAGCCGCTCGCCGACGTGAACCTGGAGTCGAAGAAGACCATAGACGCCTGCGTCTTCAAACTGCCGAACGGCGACTGGCGGCTCTGGTACAAGAACGAGGCGGACCGGTCGAAGGTCTACTTCAGCGACTCGCCCGACCTGGTGCATTGGACGCCGAAGGGAATCGCAACGACGAACAGCGGCGAAGGCCCGGTGGTCTTTGAGTGGAAGGGTTATTACTGGCTCATCAACGATCCCCACGCCGGACTCGGAGTCTTTCGCTCGAACGACCTGGCCACCTGGAAGCAGCAGCCGAACAACCTGTTGCGCGAACCCGGCACCCAGCCCACCGACCATGCCATGGGTAGCCATGCCGATGTGGTGGTGGACGGCAGCGGCCGGGCATGGCTGTTCTACTTCACCCAGCAGGGCGGCGAGAATGCCAGCCCCAACACCAGAGGCTACGGCCGCCGCTCCGTCCTCCACGTGACCGAGCTGCATGAGGCGGATGGCGTGCTGACGGTGGACCGCAACGCTCCGGCGTACATCCACATGCTGCCGCCGCCGCAGAACAAGAAAAGCGACATGGCCAAGGCGTGGTGAAGATCGTCCCTATAGGCAGTCCACTTGCCGTCGGTTCCTGAGCCGAACTATAGTTTCTCCACCATGCGCACAGTCCTCCTCCTTCTCGCCGCCTTCACGCTCCCTGCCTTTGCCCAGCAGAAGAAGCTCGCCGCCGACGAACTCATCGCCCTTGCCGCTACCACAAGCCCCGACATGGAGACCGCCATCGCTGCGTCCTTTGACGCGAAGGCCCTCAAAGAGGGCACCGCCTGGCTCTCGCACGGCCCCAACTTCTTCTTCGCCATCGACTCACCAGAGCGTCCATCCCTCGTCCTCGACGACGGACGTCCTCTTCCAATGAACGAGTTTCACGACTCCAACACCTGGTGGGCCTGGGCCAAACTCGAGACCGGGAAATCCCACACCTTTCACTACATGGTCAACGGCGCGGCCTTCGGCGGCTCGGTCGACGTCCCCGCCTTCGGCCCCATGTCCTATGCCATGCCGGGTGTGCCACAGGGCAAACTCTCCGAGCGCCACGTCCATGTCAGCAAAATCTACGACGGCATGAAGTCCGACTACTGGGTCTACGTGCCCGCGCAGTACGACCCCAAAGTGCCCGCCGCGCTCATGGTCTTCACCGATGGCCAGAGCTACATCCGCCGCGAGGGCAATCTTCAGGCACTGAACGTCTTCGACAACCTCATCGCCGCGCACAAAATGCCCGTTACCATCTTCGTCATGACCTCGCCCGGTGATATCAGCGACTCACCCGGCACGCCCACCTTCCAGTTCGTCACTCGCTTCGCCGCCGAGCAGCATCGCACCCTGAAGGATGCCATGCGCTCCACTGAGTACGACACGGTGAGCGACCGCTACGCCCACTTCCTCGTCGATGAACTCCTCCCCGAAGCCCTCGCCGGCCTCAACGTCCGCAAGGATGCCTACAGCCGCGCCATCTCCGGCTCCTCCTCGGGCGCAATTTGCGCCTTCAACGTCGCCTGGCAGATGCCCAACCAGTTCAGCCGCGTGCAGAGCTGGATTGGCAGCTTTACTGCCATCCAGTGGCACGAGATACCCGAGGTCACCGCCGGTGGCCAGGACTTCCCCGACATGGTGCTGCGCGGCCCCAAGCGCAACATCCGCGTCTGGTCACAGGATGGCTCCGGCGATCAGGAGAAGGACCACGGAAGCTGGCCGCTCGACAACATTCGCATAGCCAATGCCTTCCACATTAATGGCTACGACTTTCACTTTAGCTTCGGCAAAGGCACGCACAACCCCGCGCAGGGCGAAGCCGAGATGCCCGAATCGATGGCATGGCTTTGGGGCGATTATGATACCGGAAAGACCGAGCAGATCTACGAGCAGGACGCAGCCGAGAAGTCGAAGCCAGTCTTCCGCGTCGCCATCGTTAATCGCTAATCGATGACGCGGACGCCACCGCGGCCGACGAGTTCTTCCACGCGTTCGATGAACAGACGGTCGGCCGTGACTGCGACATTGCGAGGCTCCAGCACGGCGCGGAACTCGCCCGCCTGCTCCAGGTCCAGCACAAGTTTGCCTTTGCCCGGCGCGGCCAGAAGGATCGCCTGCAGCTTCTCCAGCAGCGCCGCATCGGGATGCTGCAATGGCACCTTGATGCGCAGCAGATCCGGCAGCTTGAGCACCACGTCTTCGAGCGCCTGAATGTTGGAGACGGAGAGCTTCGGCGCGGAGTCCTCTTCCCCGCGAAGCACGCCGCGCACCAGCACCGGCACATCGATCTTCAGCTTCTCCGCCAGCTTCTGGTAGGCCGTGGAGAAGGCAATCAGTTCGATCTTTCCGGCGGAGTCCTCCAGCGTTGCCTGCGCGTACATCTCGCCGGAACGCTTGGATTTGGCCACCTTGAGCCCGGTGATGACCCCGGCAATCTGTATCTCGTTCTGGGGCTCATTCTGGCCGCGGCGAAAGACCTGCGGCTCAGGCTTCATCTCGATTGCAGTTGCCGTGTCGACGCACTTGATGTTGCGGAGCTTCTCGCGATACTTGTCCAGCGGATGGCCGGAGACGAAGAAGCCGAGCACTTCTTTCTCGTGCTGCAGGCGGGTGTGTTCGTCCCAGTCCGGCGCGGATGGCAGTGCCTCGTTCTCGCTGCTGGAGGCCGCCATATCGCCCGCATCGAAGATGCCGCCGAAGAGGCCAGACTGGCCGGACTCGGCGTCCTTCTGCGACTTCTGCGCGCGTTCGATGGCCTTATCCAGCGCCGCTTCCACCTGAGCACGCGTGCCGAAGGCGTCCATCGCGCCGGCCTTGATGAGCGATTCGAGCACGCGCTTGTTGAGCAGGCGCAGATCGACCTTTTCGCAGAACTCCCACAGGCTGGCGAATCCCTGGCTGCCCTCGGCCCGCAAGGCCTCGCGCGCCGCCAGTATGGAGACGATGGCGTTGTGGCCGACGTTCTTGATCGCCGCCAACCCGAAGCCGATGGCCTCTCCCGCTTCAATGCGCACCGGAGTAAAGTTCGAGTCCGACGACTGCACGTTGGGCGGCACCACCGGGATGTTCATCTCGCGGCACTCCGAGATGTACTTGACGACGTTCTCCGGCTTCGACGTTTCGCTGGTCAGCAGCGCGGCCATGAACTCCACCGGGTAGTGCGTCTTGAGCCAGGCGGTGTGATACGCCAGCAGCGCGTAGGCGGCGGAGTGCGACTTGTTGAAGCCGTATCCCGCAAACTCCGCCATCAGGTCGAAGATGGTGGCGGCTGTCTCCTTGCGATGCTTGTTGGCGGCAGCACCGGCCATGAATCGCTCGCGCTGCTTCGCCATCTCTTTCTCGTCCTTCTTGCCCATGGCGCGGCGCAGCAGATCGGCCTCGCCGAGCGAGTAGCCGGCGACGACGTTCGAGATCTGCATCACCTGCTCCTGGTACACGATAACGCCGAGCGTCTCGCGCAGCAGCGGCTCCAACTCCGGCAGCAGGTATTCCACCGGACGGCGTCCCCACTTGCGCTCGATGAAGTCGTCGATCATGCCGCCCTGAATCGGGCCGGGGCGATAGAGCGCATTCAAGGCAGTCAGGTCTTCCACCGTAGTGGGCTTGTAGCGCCGCAGTACATCGCGCATGCCGCCGGACTCAAACTGGAAGACGCCCGAGGTGAGCGCGCGATGGAAGACCTGCTCGTAGGTCTGTTTGTCGTCGAGCGGGATGGTGGCGAGATTGAGGTCGACGCTCTTGGTGGACCGAATCAGCTTCAGCGCGTCGTCGATGACGGTGAGCGTGGTCAGGCCGAGGAAATCCATCTTGAGCAGGCCCATCTTCTCGATCGACTTCATGTCGTACGAGGTGACGATGGCGTCGTCCTTGGTGCGCGTAACGGGCACGAGTTCCGTGAGCGGCTTGGGCGCGATGACGACGCCGGCGGCATGCACTCCAGCTCCGCGCACCAGGCCCTCCAGGCGCAATGCGGTGTCGATCAGCTCACGAATCTTGGGATCTTCATACGCAGCGGCCAGCGGCGGAGAGTCCTTGAGCGCATCGGCGATGGTGATGCCGATAGTCGCGGGGATGAGTTTGGCGATGCGGTCGACTTCACCGTAGGGCATGTCCAGCGCACGGCCGACGTCCTTGATTGCGGCCTTGGCGGCCATGGTGTTGAAGGTGATGATCTGCGCAACCTGGTCCTCGCCGTACTTGCGCCGGACATATTCGATGACCTCGACGCGACGGTTCATGCAGAAGTCGATGTCGATGTCGGGCATGGAGATGCGTTCCGGGTTCAGGAAGCGCTCGAAGAGCAGTTCGTTCTGCAGCGGATCAACGTCGGTAATCTCCATGCAGTATGCGACCAGCGAGCCCGCCGCCGAACCGCGGCCCGGGCCGACGGGGATGCTCTGCTCGCGCGCATAGCGGATGAAGTCCCAGACAATCATGAAGTAGCCAGGGAACTGCATCTGCTTGATGCAGTCTATCTCGCGGTCGAGGCGCGCGTGGTACTCCGGGATGGTCTTCTTGAGCAGGCCGCTGGCGCGCAGATGCTCGACGGACGTGGCCAGCCGCTTCTGCAATCCTTCGCGGCATATGTGCTCGAAGTAGCTCTCCAGCGTCTCGCCGTCGGGAACGGGAAACGCCGGGAACGGATTGTCGACCTTGTGCAGCTTCAGGTTGCAGCGCTCCGGGAACTGCATGGTCCCGCTTACCACATGGGGCGCATGGGCAAAGAGCCGCGCCATCTCATCGGCGGACTTGATGTAGAACTCGTTGGTGTCGAACTTGAAGCGCTTGGGATCGTTCATCGAGCCGGCGGTCTGCACGCACAGCAGAATCTCGTGCGCACGGCTGTCGTCGCTGGCGATGTAGTGTGAGTCGTTGGTGGCGATCAGCGGGATGTTGAGTTCCTTTTCCATCCGGAACATTGCATCGCAGACGGCCTTGTCCGGGCCTAGCTGGTGGTCCTGGATCTCCAGGAAGAAGTTGCCCTTGCCGAAGATATCCTCATATAGGCCGGCAGTCGCCTTCGCCTTGTCGTAGTGGCCTTCCATCACATGCTGCGCCACCTCGCCGGCCAGACAGCCGGAGAAGCCGATGAGGCCGCCGGCGTGCTTGCGGAGGAACTCCTTGGAGACGCGCGGCTTGCGATAGAAGCCGTGCAGCGCGGCCTCCGAGGTGAGACGGACGAGGTTGCGATAGCCCTCCTCATTCTCGGCGAGGACCAGCAGGTGATTGTACTTCAGGTCCGGATCGGGCTTGGCGCGATGGTCGTCTTCTTTGCAGATGTACAGCTCGCACCCGAGGATGGGTTTGATCCCCTGCTCTTTCGCCGCATTGAAGAAGTGCACCGCGCCGTAGATGTTGCCGTGGTCGGTCATTGCGACGGCCGTCTGGCCCATGGAGCGGACGTGCTTGGTCAGCTTCTCCACATCGCAGGCGCCATCCAGCAGCGAGTAGTCCGTATGTAGATGGAGGTGGGTAAACTCGGCAGGCATGACTCAAGTCTAGTTCCTCTGCCGTATCTCGCGAGGTGAGGAAAACAGGTCCCCAACTCGCCTTTGCGTTCCCAGCGATGGATAATTTGCTTACAATCGCGACTATGACGTTTCGCTGGCTCCCTCGCATCCTTGCTGGTGCGTGCCTTACTCTTCCTCTGGCGGCCCAGCAGGCACCGCCGGCCGATTCCACTCCAACCTTTCGTGTGCCGGCCATGGAGCTTTCCTCGCACGTCACAGTGATCGCTTACGGCGACCAGCGGTTCCACGACCATCTGAACTTTATGATCGCGAACCCGAAGGCGCGGCAGGCGCTGGTCAACAAGATCGCGCAGGAGAAGCCGGATGCGGTGCAGATGTCCGGCGACGTGCCGTTCAAGGGCACCGACCCGGACGACTACCAGGAGTTCCGCAAGGAGACCAAGCCCTGGAGCGACGCCCATCTACGGGTCTACCCGGCCTTGGGCAACCACGAACTCTCCGGCGGGGAGCAGAAGGGTGTGGAGGAGTGGTGGAAGGCGTTTCCCGAGTTGAACGGCATGCGCTGGTATTCGGTCGCGCTGGGCGATCGCCTCGCACTCATCCAGTTGGACAGTACCAGCCCGCTGACCGCGGGCAGCAAGCAGATGGAGTGGCTGCATGCGCAACTGACCGGCCTGACGCCGACTGTCGATTTTGTGATGATCAGCCTGCACCATCCGCCGGTTGCAGACATTCAGACTCGGCTGCATGTGGACCACAATCCACGGCCCAACGAAATCGCGCTGCGCGACTTCCTCTCGCAGATCTCGCCCAGCCTGCATGCGGCCATCGTGGTGATTGCCGGCCACATTCACAACTACGAACGCACACAGGTGGATGGAATCAACTACCTGGTAAGTGGCGGCGGAGGTGCGGAGCCATACGAGGTGGAGCGCACCAAGGACGACCTGTACCAGGACACAGGGTTCCCCAACTTCCACTATGTCAAGTTCGAGCTGGAAAAAGATCAGCTCAAGGCGACGATGTACCGTCTGGCAGATCCCGGCGCGAAGAAGCTGAAGTGGGACGAGAAGGACCACTTCGTGATCGACAAGAAGAAGTAGCGCGGCGATTGCGCTGTGGTTCGCTAACCCACCAGGCTGCTGGCCAGGTCAACGTACAGGTCCACGCACTCCACCAGTTCTTTCTTGCTGACCTTTTCGTCCGGCGTGTGCGCGACGTGGATGGAGCCGGGACCGAGCAGGAATGGCTCCCCCCAGTTGGTGAGTGAGGGAATGTCGGTCGCGAACTTCGCGATCATGGTCGGCAGTTCGCCCACGCGCCGCATGCGGACGCACGCCAGGTCCAGCGAGAAGGCGACCTGGCAGCGGCCCGCGACGACGCGGGTGATTGCGTCCTTGACCTCCTCCGACGGGCCGACGGTGCGGATAAGCAGATGCGCCTCAGCCTTGTCCGCGATGACGTTGGGCGCACGGCCTCCGCTGAGGAGACCGATGTTCAGCGTAGCCGGGCCTATCTCCGGCTCAACCGGCAGCGGCATGGCCAGGACATCGTGCAGCGCCTCGACCAGCTTGTCGATCGCCGACTCCCCCAGTTCGGGATACGCCGAATGCGCCATGCGGCCGTGCGCGCGCAGCTCCACACGCAAGGCGCCCTTGGTGGCGAGGGCCAGGCAATTGTCTGTGGGCTCGCCGTTGATGAGGAAGCGTGAGCCGCGCGGATGGCGGTTCGCCACCTTGGCTCCCGCAGAGTCGCGCTCCTCTCCAACCACGAACAGCAGCCCGACCTTCACCCCTGCGGCCAGCAGCTTTTCCGCCGCAGCCACCTGCGCGGCGATGATGCCCTTGGCGTCGCAAGTGCCGCGCCCGTATAGGAACTCATCGTCTTCCGTGCAGCCAAAGAAGGGCGGCACAGTGTCCATGTGCGTGGAGAGTACGACGTCCGGAGTGACGCCGGCCATGGCGGCATAGACATTGAAGCGTGGGCTGTCGCATGCGCCTGGAGTCAGCGCCAGGTCGGGCTGCTCGACGGGCATGCGCTCGACTTCATAGCCCTCCGCGGCCAGGAACTCTGCGAGAAATGCGCCTACGGCTCCTTCGTTATAAGAGGTGGATTCGATGTTGACAAGCCTGCGGGTAAGGTCGATCGGGTCAATAGGCATGGGAGTACAGGATAACCTGCGTGGCCTCCCATTAGACTGGAGAGGACGATGACGACGCCTGAAAGCTCACAAGCACTCACTCCCGCTGCTTCCCACGTCCGCACCATCGACGACCTGTGCGGGCCGGCGGGACGACTGGAGGCGCTGCTGAACACAGGCCGCGAGGATGCGCCCTACTCCGCGCTGTTGTGCCATCCGCACCCGGCCGGCGGCGGCACCATGCACAACAAGGTTGTCTACCATGCCATGAAGGCGCTGTCGTCGTTCGGGCTGCCAGTATTGCGGTTCAACTTTCGTGGCACCGGGCTGAGCGAGGGCGAACATGACAACGGCCATGGCGAGCAGAACGACGTGCGCGCCGCGCTGAGTTGGCTGGAGCACAACTACCGGCGGCCGATTCTGTTTGCCGGCTTCAGCTTCGGCTCGCAGGTTGGCCTGCGGGCCTGCTGCGGCGATGCGAGGGTGAAGGGACTGATTGGCCTGGGCCTGCCGGTGCATACTCCCGGTCGCGACTACAGCTACGGCTTTCTGCCGCGTTGCATTGAGCCAAAGCTGTTCTTGAGTGGCGACCACGACGAGTATGGCCCGCGCGAGATGCTGACCCGGGTGTGGGAGAGCGCGCCCGAGCCCAAGCGGACGGTATGGATCGAGGGCGCGGACCACTTCTTCCAGGGCACGGCGGATTCGCCCGGACCGAAGCTGGACCGCATGCAGGCAGAGATCCGCTCGTGGCTCAGCGATACGTTTGGGTTGGACAAGCTGCCCTAGCGGCTGGCAGGCGCTGCGCGCGGCTGCGGATACTGCTGGTCATCCGTCTCGGGCACGTCGCCCGGCTGGGCTGCGGGCCGCCTGGCTGGCTGCGGCACCAGCGCGCTTGGCGCAGCGGGGCTTCGCGTCGGCGCATGGCTCGGTGCAACGGTCGTCTTTCGTACGCCGGAAACGCTGTGAGTGCCGGCAGGCACGGCAGCAGGCTTGCTCCGCCCCGGCGCGGTTGGGGGCATCGCAGCGGGGGCTGGAATCGGGGCAGCGGCAAGGTCTCCGCCATCGACTGTGGGGGACGCAGCGGCAGTTGGCGGGAAATTGGGCGCGAACGGGCGATATGTGTCATCGCTCGATGCAGTTAGCGTCTGCGCCGCGCCGGACGGGCTGCTCAACGGCACGATCTGGGCGCCGTTGTAGGGCGGCAATGGGGACTGCGACGACATCGCCGGCAACTGCGCCGTTGCAGCCGAATCCGCGTTGCCCGGAGCCAGCAGGATGGAAAGCTCCTGCGCCGGAGTAGCGCCGGCCAATGCAACGGGTGCAGGCGCCCCAGGCAGACCGGCGTGGATCGGTGTGGTCGGCTGTATCGCCTTCAACGAGTTGCGGTAGTACCGGACCGCGCCTGCAGTATCTCCGCGAGCCTGCTCCACCTGCGCACCCAGCAGTTGGATCTGCGGGTCCGCGGGATACTTCGCCAGGGCATAGTGCAGCCATATGTTGGCCTGTTTCTTGTCGCCGGCCGCCAGGGCTGCATTCACTGCGGCCTCGTAGTCCGGGATGCTTGCCCCAACCATATTCTGCGCTTTGTAGATCGCCACCGCCTGATCCGGCTGGTCCGCCTGCATGTATCCGTTCGCAAGCTCCTTCAGGATCGCCGGGTTATCCGGGAACGCTTGCGCATCTGCATTCAGGATGGCGAGTGAGCGGGCAACATTTCCCACGGCGGCTGCCTGGTTGGCGCGCCGAACCGCCCAGTCGGTCCAGATGGTCTGAACATCCTTGCGCTGCGGATCCGTTAGGCCAGGACGCGAGCCGAGCGACAGCAACTGGCGATAGAGTCCGGTATCGTCCAGTCCGTTGAAGCAGAGCCACGCATTCTCGATCTCTACTGTTGCGGGCGGGGCGGAGCGCTGCGCCGCATAGGTTTGGTCCACGCGCGCCAGGAACTGCGCCGCCTCGTGCGATTGGCCCAGCGCGCCGTACACTGACGCCATGGTCTGCAAGTAGGTCGGGTCCGCCTCAAGCCGTGCACGCATCGCAGCGGGAAGCAGTTGGAGCTGCTCGATTGCCTGGCTGTCGTGACCGGTCAAGTGCAACGCCAGCACCAGCCCAACCCAGGCGTCTGGATGGTTCGAGCTTTCCAGCAGCACCTGCTTGTACAGCGGGTATGCAAGTTGCGCAGTCCCACGGTCCAGATAGACCCGGGCGAGCGCCATCTGCATCTCCGCCGGCGGCTTTTGTCCTGTGCTGCTCTGGTCGGCCACTGCCTTTTGCAGCAGGCCCAGCGCCTGGTCCGACTTTCCCTGCTGCTGGTAGATGGTGGCTGCGGTGGTCTCAAATCCCGGATCGCGCATTGCTGTAGCGTGGCAGCCGTCGGGCATGCCCTCCAGAGTCGCCAGCGCCTCCGCATCGTTGCCCGAGGAGTGTTCCGTCTGCACCAGCCCTTGCCACGCCGAGCACTTGTTGCGGTCCAGGGCAATCACCTGGCGGTAGAGCATAGCTGCGGGCTCCAGTTGGTTCGAGGCCGCCAGAAACCCTGCAAGCTGGACCTGGATGTCGTTTCTGGTCACCGAGCTTGACGACGAGACCGACAAATTCGCCGCGTCCTCGGCGCTCTCCAGAGCCTTCTGCGCTTCGCCGGTGCGGCCGGCGAAAAAATCGGCCGAGGCCAGCATCTGCAGGAACGCAGGGTCGGTCTGCAACTGGGTGCGCACCGCCGCAGGAATCCGGTCGGCGGTTGCCAAGGCGAGTTGCGCATTCCCGGTCTGGTACTGGGCCTCGAACAGGCCGCTCCAGCCCTCCGCCGATTCCGGTTGTGCGGCCACCACACGCTCCAGGAGCGGTATCGCAGCCTGCGGCTGTTGCGCCTTCTGCAGCGTGCTGGCGAGCGCCAGCAGGGCCTCCGGGCTGTCGGGCCGAAGCCCCAGCGCGGTGCGATAGTCCTTCGCCGCCGCGGTCATGTCGTTCGATTGGACTGCGGCCTGGCCCTCGCCCATCAAGAACCAGAAGCGCGATGTATCCAGCGCCGCAGTCAGGGTAGGATCGTTCGGGTTCGCCTGCTTCGACTGCTCCAGGAAGCTGATGGCGCCGATGAAGTTCCCCTGCTGCATGCGTACGTAGCCCATCCCGGCAAGCGCGCTGGCGTTGTTCGGTTGCTGCGCCAGGATCGCCTGGAAGCGGCTCTCCGCCTCCGGGACATGCTTGGCGTTCAGCGCTTCGTATGCTGCGATCTCCGGCGTGGTGGTGCTGTGGGGCGCGGCGTGCGTCGCAGCGGGCTTGGCGATGGGGGGCGAGGGATGAGCCACTGGAGCCGCTGGATTCGCGGCAGCAATAGCTGGCTTTTCAGCAGGGGGCGCCGGCTTTGCGGCAGAAACCTCCTGCTTGGCAGCGGGGGCTGGCGGCTGCGGCTGGTTGGCATGGAACATCAGGGCCAGTTGCGGGTCCGAATGGGCCGCCAGATAGGCGCGGATCCGTGACGCTGCCGCCGGATTCGCCGCATCCCACAACAGCGCCTGGCGAAGTGCCTGCGCCGCCTGCTTGTCCTTGGGATAGCGCTCCAGATAGCCGAGTCCTTCGTCGCGAGTAAGTGGGTCGAAGGTGAGGGTGCGCCCCAGCGCGATCTGGTAACGCGCATCGCTGGGATACTTGGCCACCAACGCGCGCAGGCCTGCAACCGCTTTGGGACGCCCATCTTCGGTGGCGGCCTGGGTGTCGTAATAGGCCAGGGCTGTGTCCCCGGGCGGCGGAGCGTCGCCGTAAAGCTGGCGATAGATCTCCATCGCCGCTGCATATTGCCCGGCCCCAGCCAAGGTGGCCGCCTGTTTCAACTTGCCGTCCTGGTCCTGCTGCGGAGCCATCTTCTCGATACGGGCGATGTTCGGGTCGTTCGGATTGCTTGCAGCTAACCGCGCCAGATAGCTCCGGGCTAGTTCCTCGTTGCCACCGGCCATGGCTGCACGGGCCAGACCGGCCAGCGCCTCCGCATTATTCGGATCGGCCAGCAACACCTGGTGCCAGGTCTGCACCGCCAGGTCCATCCTGTCGCGTGCTTCCAGGGCATGGGCCTTGTCCAGCAGCGACCGCGTCGCCGCCTGGGAGGCCTGCGTTGGAGCGGCCGGCGCCGGGGAGGGCGCGATCTGGGCTTCTGTGCGAACCGGTACGTTGGCCAGCAGCACGCCACCCAATAGAATTGGCCGAGCCCAGAGCCGGGTTGCATGCGATCTCATCGTCATCTTCTGTGCGCAGAACCAATCCCAGGGCAACAGTACCCCAAAACCAAAAAGAGCAGGGTGACCTTTATCGAGAGAAACTACGGAAATTCCACAACCCTTGAGCTTTGCGATCATGGCGCACACCGACCAGACCCTGGCGGGAACCAAGATAGATACTGTGCTTACCCCGCCAGACTACCGCTTTTCGTTCGTCCTGTATTGCCGTTTTTGCGTCCGAACAAAATCACTTGAGGATATCTGGGCAACAACTAGCAAGATTGGGCTTTGCGGAGTATTCCACAGCGCATACGGAGCACGAAAAACGTCCGCTCACAGAGACAGGCCGGTGCCCGTCCGTAGTGCGCCGGGAGAGATTTGGAGCGGAGAGAATCTGAGGAAGAAGTATGTTGACAACTCGAGTTCCAGCGATAGCGTCGGACTTACTCGTTATCGTCGGCCTGTAGCCGCATGCGGGCTTGCCGCCGCAGCCATACCTGGGCCAGCGTCGCGATCAGGAAGCAGAAGATGACGGATACGACCGCCATCAGCCAGGGAAAAGCCTGAAAAATCTTCCCCAGCATGGCCATAGGAGAGATCTCGCCCACCTCGTAGGCGTCTTTGCCAATGCGATAAGAGGTGAACTGGGCATCGTGCAGAACACTGACCGATTGTGCAATCTCCGCCGACTGCGATTTGTCGAGGAAGGTCGAGAGCAGGTCCGGGATAGCCGCCGCATCGCGCGCCACCAGCACCACCACGGAGTGGTTCGAGCCCGCCGGCCACTGGATGCCCTCAATCAGTGCGTCGGGCAGACCTCCTGCGGTGACGAGCTGCCCTGCCTGCTTGCCGGCTGCTCCGCCGGACCGCCACCAGGCGGCGCGGTCAAAAAAGCTGCGCGTATCCCGAATATGCAGAGCGCTCGCTTCGATCCCGACCGGCAGCCACGCGTCGAGCAATCGGAGCGCTGGCTGGTCATTGGCGGTCCCCATCACCAGATAGTCCTTGCTGCCATCGGCCACCATGCCGGCGGCATCGGTCACGGTAACGTTGAGCGCCGGGTAGCCCGTTTGGGCGCCGAAGTGCCCCATCAGCGTGAGGAACATCTCCAGTTCCGCAAGCGACGGCTGGTCCGGAAGCACCACAACCGTGTCGGCCAGGTCGGCCTTGCGGGTAAACGGGAATCCCGCATTGGCGAACAGGGTCAGGTTGGGCAGCACAGCCGAGTGGCGTATGCCGGAGATGTCGAGGTAGGAGTCCTTCAGGATCGCGCCCTGCAGGTTCAACGCCGGCGCGTCGGCGCAGTTTCCCCCGTTGGCAATCCGGAACATGAACTTCAACACCATGGTGTTGGAGAATGGCCGCAGGTCGACGACCGGAATCGGGATGACGGTTTCCAGCACCGCCGAAGCATTGTCGCTGTGCGGCATCGGCGTGGAGCTGACGAAGGCGCCGTTCACGTACACCTGCAGCGTGCTGCCCGCAGCCAGCGGAACGCCGTTGTACCGATAGCTCAGGTGGAATGGAAGGTTGCGCTGGTCGCCGAAGTCCAGGTCAGGCGGCAGGCGAAAGGTAAGGCTCAGCGGCACGGAGCCGTCACCCTGCAGGTCTCCGGAGGGATTGCCGGAAGGCGCCATTTGTCCAAAGTTGAGTGTCTTGTCCTTGTCCGTGCTCAGCCAGCGCGGCGCGTCGTCCGGCGAACGTGCCGCGGGCAGGATGAGGCTGAGGATCGGGGCCTGGGGTCCCTGCCAGGTCTCCCCGTGCATCACCAATGCGATGGCCGCTGTCAGCACATCGTCGGGCACGGTGCCAGTCACCAACAACACGCTGGACGTGGGGTCGGAGGGATTGGCGCGCAGCGCAACCGTCGGGCCGGAGAGTCCGGTGACGCCGAGCGCTGCGGGAATCTGCGCGGCATTCTCCGCAATCAGAATCGCGTTGCCCGCGGGGATCGGACCTACAGATACGGGAAAGCGCACCGGGCGCGACCCGTTCAGGATGCCAAACCACGACGCGATGATGCCCGCCGCCTGCATCGCTTTCGGTGAAGGCTGGGACAGGAACACAATGGGCACCGCCGGGTGCGGATTGACGCCGGTGTCGTAGAACGGCAGCGGAAGTACGCTCAGGTCGTTCGCCAACGGAAGCTGCGAGCCTGCCAGTTCGATGGTGGACCCCGAGACGATGTGGCTCCACAACGTGGAGTTCGAGGGGTCCTCGCAATTGGCCGCGTAGTGCCCGATGAACTCGAAGGAGAGCCGGTTGTCATGCACCAGCATCTCCGGCGGCAGCGACACGGAAGATGTAAGCGCTCCGCCCTGGTCGCCGGCATTGGAGGGAGGCGGGATCGCGAGCGTCGCCACCAGCGTCCCGTTCAGACTCACATTCAGGTGGCTCAGTCCTTGCAGCAGGCCGGGGGAGAACTGGTAGCGCAACTTCATCGTCGCCGACTTCACCATCTGGTTTCGCGGCACAGAGAAGTAGACCGTGTGCGTCGCGTCCACACCGCGCAGTACGATTGTGTCCGGTGCTCCCGCTTCTGCCAGTGTGAATACGGTGTCGAAAGCGCCCGCCGCGGCCTGCGTGGCGGCTGGCTGGATGGCCTGCTGTGCGCGCGCGTCGTGACTCCAGAAGCCGGTCAGCGCAGCCAGTAGCAGGAATGGCGCAACGCTCGACAGGTTTGCCTTTGCGGCGTCCTTGCCCTGCTTCCTCTTGCGATGCCCGCCAAAAGTAATCGCCAGGCCACGCAGCGACAACCGGAGGATGTTGCCTATGCTGCGCAGTGGACGGTCCGGTTGAGCGGCCCTGCCCCAGTCCAACCAGGAATCTGCGCGCGAGTACAGCAGCATCGTCAGCGCTTCATTCTCCTGCAGGTTCAGCGGGTTGAACTTGGCGCGCAATTCGGTTCCATCCACCGCGACGATCGTGGCCGGCAATGTTGCCGTCCCGTCCAGCAGCGGGAAGACAAACTTGATGAGGTCGCCCACTTTAGCGCTGGCTGCACCCTCAACCTGGGTGCGAACGCCACCGCTCGAAAGGTCAGACGTAATACCCTGGATCATGGAGCCGTCGGAGAGAATCACATCCGATGGCACGGCCATGGCCATGCGCACCGACTGACGCCGCTGCTGGCTCTCCCATGCCACGGCGGTGGCAACGCCCAGCACCGCCAGGTTGAACAGCACCCACACCACATTGACTCCGACCGTCCCCAGGTTATTCCCGTCGTACAGGTGTGCCGGCCAGTTCACAAAGGCCAGCCACGGCGGGGCTGCGAACGTCGGCAGTTGTACCGACCGCGCAATGCCGCACAGCAGGCCGAAGAAGTTGAACGCCAGCAGCAACAGGAAGGGACGCGCGATCCTCGTATCGAAGAACTCGCGCTCCACCACACCGCCTTTCGCGGTCACATGGAAATCGCCCAGCTTGGGATGGATAAGCGCGAGCAGCGTGGGCAACAGGATGTACGGCGCCAGTACCGTCTCGTAGATCTCGTTCCAGAAGGAGTGCCGGTGCTGGCCCTGGATGCGCGAGTTGGTCAGGTTGGAGAGCACCAGGTGCGGCAGCGCATAGGCCACAATCGCCAGCCAGAGCCCCGGAATACTGGTCATTCCAAAGACCAGGTAGATCAGCGGCGCGGTCAAAAAGATGAGCCGCGGCAGCGCAAACAGGAAGTGTGCCATCGCGTTGAAGTAGCACAATCGCTGGAACGGCTTGAGTCCGGACGCGAAGATCGGGTTCTCGATGCGCAGAATCTGAACCATTCCGCGCGCCCAGCGGATGCGCTGCATCACGTGTGCGCTCAACCGCTCGGTGGCTAACCCCGCCGCCTGCGGGATATTGATGTACGCCGTGTTCCAGCCGTTCCGCTGCAGGCGTAGCGAGGTGTGCGCGTCCTCGGTCACCGTCTCCACGGCCATCCCGCCGACCTCGTTCAGCGCGCTCCGGCGCAGCACCGCACACGAACCGCAAAAGCACGTCGCATTCCAGAAGTCGTTGCCGTCCTGGATCACCCCGTAGAACAACTGGTCCTCGTTGGGAATGATGCCGAACTGGTCGAGATTGCGCTCGAACGGGTCGGGCGAATAAAAGTGGTGCGGCGTTTGCAGCATCGCCAGCTTCTGGTCGCGCAGCAGCCAGCCCATGGTCAGTTGCAGAAAGCTGCGCGTCGGCACATGGTCACAGTCAAAGAGAGCCACAAACGGCGAATCCAGCTCCGCCAGCGCATGATTGATGTTTCCCGCCTTGGCATGCCGGTTGTCATCGCGCGCGATGTAGCCGATGCCGGCCTCTTCCGCAAAGGCATGGAACTCTTCGCGGCCGCCATCGTCCAGGATGTACACATGCAGCTTGTCTGCGGGCCAGTCGATGTTCATCGCAGCCAACGCCGTAAACCGCACCACGTCGAGCGGCTCGTTGAGGGTAGGAATCAGCAGGTCCACCGCAGGCCAGTCGTCGGGATTGTCCGGCAGCGGCACCGGAGCGCGCCGCAGCGGCCACACGACCTGCAGATAACCGAGCACCAACACCACAAAGGCGTACATCTCCGCCAGCAACACCACACTGATGAAGAACGCCTCCAGCCCGGACCACTTCGTTCCCGGATCGCGGGCCAGCGCAAGAATGGTCGTGACGCGCCAGAATCCGTAACGAAACGTGGAGTAGACCGACAGCAGCACCAGCGTCAGCGTCACCACGTGCGACTTCGATACACGGTGCATCACGATGGCCAGCAGCAGCGTGAGCGACGCAAAGAAAAGCTGGCGATGCCAATCCAGCGACGCAACGGCAGAGATGCCGAGGAACAGGAGTCCACCTGCAAGAATCAGAAACCGCAGGATCTGCAAAAGAATGCCATCCCCGGATTCGAACTCTCGCCATAATGGCGACCGCTTCACTGCTCACCCCAGCGCAGGCTGCGTTCCTCAGCGGTCGCAGGCGGTGCGATGCTCCGCAGCCACGCCGCGACCTCCAGGTAGTCCTGCGATACAGGCGCGGAGGGAGCATAATCCACGACCGTCATTCCTTCGGCCAGCGCCTCGCTGACCAGCGGAGAGTCACGAATGGCGCAACGCAGCAGCCGTTCTCCAAGTTTGCGACGGAAGACCTCGCGAATGTCCAAATGCAGGGGGCGCGCCGCGTCGAACTGGTTCACCACATAGAACGGCAGTACAGGCCGGCCGTCGGCGCCCGCGATGCCTTGAAATACGCTCTCCACCGCCTCCAGGCTGATGACGGAGTTCATGTCCGGGGCGATCGGCACCAGCACCGTAGGGTACAGGTTGGCCAGGCGGCGCACCAGCCAACTCGAGCCGGAATTCAGGTCCAGCAGCAGGCGATGATTCCCTGCCCCAATGCGCACAATATCTTCCGCAAGCAACGCCTGCTGACGTTCGTCCTCGTCCCGCTCGGTTGCATCGTAGATCGCCAGCGAAACCGCCTCGCCCATGCCCTCTGCTGGCGGCGGAAACGACCGAACCTCGCCGGCTGTCATTGCGCGCGCGCCAAAGTAAAACGGCAACAGCCCATGCGAGGTGGTGTCGGCAACCGCGACCTTCTCACCCTTCGACGACAAGGCCCGCCCAAGCGTTGCCACCAGGCTGGTCTTGCCCACGCCGCCTGCCAGCGAGAACACCGCCAACAACGGCGAGCGCACCTCGCCCATCCGCGACGGCTGAATCGCCGGCAACTCCGCGCCCGGGTGCTCGAATACGCCCTTCAGCGCGAACCAGCGCGACGCAACCCGCTCCCGTGAGTCCTGGAGCGTGTCCCCGCCGGCTGTATCTCCGCCAAAAGCTGGAAAGACTGCCTGCGCCGCCGGCATGCGTGGAGCAGTAGACGACCCGAACAGCCACGCCGGGCTGGACTGCTCCATGGCTGCTTCGCTCTGGTCCGCTATGGATCCTATCCACAGGGCTTCGTCCGCCGGCCTGCGCGCGGAAGGCCAACTCGTCAGTTTGTACGCGGAATCATCCTCAAACAGGGGCGGTTGCCGCGCAGTCTCCAGATCGGCAGGGGCGGGCTCCAAATGGCTGACGGAAGCCGCGTGCGAAAACTCCCTGGCTTGGTTCCACCCCTCGTCGTCTGGCTCGGCGGACCTCTCGCCCAAACTGCCGGTTGTGTGCCCCACCGGCAGATACGGCTGTGGGCCAGCCAGTTGGCGGCGGCGCGCCTCTGACTCCGCATAGATCATCGCCTGTTCCCGGGCGGATGCACGCGCTTCAGATATCTCTCGCTCCGCGCGCAGCGCCAGCATAGTGGCATGCGCCGAAGACTCGGCACGGCGTGCCGCTTCCACCCGTTCCGCCGCAGCTCTGCGGGCGGCGGCTTCCGCGCTTCGAAGCGACTCGCTGCGCTGCGCCTGGCTGCCGTTGGCATCCTGCGACAAGGCCACTGCCTCCGCCGCAAAGGCCTCGCGCTCCGCCTGTTCGGCGGCCGATTCCGCATTGGCTTGCGCTTGCAATTCACGTTCCAGCAAGTCCTTCGCTGCACGATAGCGAACCTGTGCCCGATATTCCCGGCGCGTGGCGGAGTAGTCCCGATACTTGGCTCCCTGCAGTTTGGCCCAGGAGTAGAGCGCGGCGACATCCTGCGGCGTGTTCTCAGCCGTCGACTGGTCGTCCATTTCGGCGCCGCGTGAGCCCATTGGGTATCCCATTCTTACCCATCTTCCGCGTGGCAAAGCGCGACAAGGATGAGGGTTCTCCGTCGCACGGACTTCACGCCAGCAACGTTGTCCATACGATTGATATGAGGGTACTTTTGCCCCAAACTCAAGTCAATGTGTTGCGGTGCGACTTAAGTGTCACGAGGCAGCTCACTTAGGTCTCAGTTACTTCGCGATTACTGCCGCATCCACATGCTCGCCGCGCTCGAAAGACCCTTCGCACCCATTGCTGGCTCCATACTCCCAACTCCTGCCACGGCCTTGCGATGCTGGCGGTGTCGCAGCTGACTGGCGCCTATATGCTACCTTGGAAGGGTGGTTTGAGAGCGTAGCTCAGTTGGTAGAGCATCGCCCTTTTAAGGCGTTGGTCCTGGGTTCGAGCCCCAGCGCTCTCACCATCAAACTCCTGTAAACATTGGCGATATTGATTGTTCCTTCACTCGCGCCGAATGTCGAATTTCTATGATGGATACTTTTTGGATACTCTTGTACCGGCTACAGGTGCACTTCTGTGCACAAAAAGGGGCCATCCCGAGATGGGATGGCCCCTTTTTGCGGTTCGCGTTAGGCTGATTTGGCTCCGGTGGACCTCGCCGGTTTCTCGGAATTGGGCGGCTTCCTCTTCCCCCTTTTCTGTCCAGCCCTCCCATCATCCCGCAGAACCTGGCGCTGCAACTCTGCGTGCGAGATCAGGCGGCTAGCGCCCTTGTGGGTTCCGATGACAATGCCATCGAACCCCTTGAAAGCTGCCACCCAGCCTCCCCAGACTGTAATCCATACGGGGAGCATGCTCCGCCACTGCTGCGGCAGCGTGTCTGCGGATCATGCCCTGTACAGGGCAAAGCGTGACGGTCGCAATCGCGTCATCACAACAATTTTAATCGCTTCTCAAGACGTAACAGCAGCGGATGGCCTTGTTCGCAGCTGAATCGAACTAGCTGGCCCTAGATAACGCTTGGGAATGTCACGCCTGCCCATCCTGCCTGCATTCTCGTATTCTGAACTCGACCATAACCGGGAAGCGATGACTTGGTTACTGCGATTCGTGCGTCCAATTGTCCGTGCGAAATGGTGCCGCGGGCAGGCCATCGGAGTTGAAAAAGTTCGCGCCTTCGGGATAGTTGTCCCAGGCATAGCGGACTGCGGCAGGTTCCGCCACATCGGGACTGGAGACGACTAATGTGTCATGGTCGATGCGGGCGGTGGCAGGGACGAACTTGCCGTCTTTGCCGGCGATGGTGAAGGTCTTCAGATCGCCGCCCTTCGCCACGATGCCTAGGCCGATGTGCGTGAACTTGAGACGGATGGCGTTGCCCTCGACCTTCATCGAGTCATACGCCGGGCCAGAGTACTCGATCTCACGACCGTAAGTCTTCGCGAGCGCTATGCGCGTCAGCCGGTCGGCGACATCCTGCTTGTCCTTGGGATGGATGTTAACGGGGTCGCCGATATCGATGGTGACGGCCATGCCGGTGTTGGGCAGAGAAAGAACGGTGGCTTGCGCCTCGCGGACGTCCGGATTGTTGTACCAGGTATCCGGTCGATTCGGCCACGATTTCAGCGGAGCGAGTTGGCAGATGTAGAACGGGAAGTCACCTTCATCCCAGCGTTGGCGCCAGTCTTTGATCAAGGTGGACTGCAGAAGAGGATACAGTTTGTAGCCGGTATTGCCACCATTGATGGCTTCGCCCTGGTACCAGAGAACTCCCCTGATGGTATAGGGAATGACCGGAGCAATCATGCCGTTGTACATCACGGTGGGGTTGTGCTGGTCCTGGACGGGATTGCGGCTACCCGGTCTCCGCGGGGGAGCCTTGCCGTCGGCTTTAGCCTTGTCGGCGGCTTCCTGCCAGACTTTGAGAGCGGCGGTGATATCCGGTGGATTCGTCTTGTACGCAGCCACGCTTGCGTCGAAAGTGTCGATGAGCGGCTTCAATTTCGCGTCTGCTTCTAGCGCTTCGCGGCTTGTCCAGGCTTCTGCGGTGCTGGCGCCGAAGGCCTCAGTGATGATGCCGAAAGGCACCTTCAACTCCTTTTGCATATCGCGCGCGAAGAGATAGCCGATGGCGGACATTTCCCTTACGTTCTCCGGCGTGACGACAAGCCATGTCCCGGAGATTTCCGGCTGCGGCTCGTAACTGTTCTTCCATGCGCCGGTGAACATGCGGATCTGCGGATAGTTCGCGGCGGCTACTTCCTCGGTTTCGTTCTTCACGCCGGCGAAGTAGTGTCTCGTGGTAGTGGCGACGGTGAAGTCCATGTTGGACTGTCCGGAGCCTAGCCACACTTCACCCACCAGAATGTCCGTCACCACAATCGGACGCTCACCGGCTTGGTTGCCGGCGATGGTCATCTCGAACGGGCCGCCGGCTTTGAGTTTGCTCAAGCGCACCATCCATTTGCCAGCGGCGTCGGCGGTTGCGGACCTGGTTTGACCGTTGAACTTGATGGTCACCTTCTCCGCAGGGGCGGCCGTGCCCCACATGGGCACCTGCATGCCGCTCTGCAACACCATGTGGTCGCTGAACAGCGCGGAGGGTTTGACCTCAGCGGATGCCTCCGCCGCGAAGCAGATTGTTACGCAGAGGATTGCAACAAGTGAACGCGTCTTGAGAGAGCTCATATTTGTGGGACCTTTCGTTTACGAGTCAGGCCATCGGGAGGCCGTGGATCTTCAACGTCACGGCTTCCTTGTTCGGCGGCGCGTCTGAAAGGTTGACGGACAGGCCTTGCGCGTCCTGCGTCCATGTCAGTTTTCCGTCGTAGCCCAGAAGCGAGATGTTCGTGACCTTGGCGCCCGCGACTTGAGGAGAATTGGCCGCGAGACACTTGATCTTCGCGACGCGCGACTCAGGCCACGCTCCAACGAATGCGTAGAGCGCATCGCCCTTTTGCGTGAAGCGGATGTCCTCGGCGGTGTACGCAGGGCCGGGAGGTCCATAGGCGCGAGGCGGAGGCGCAGTGGTGGAAGGGCCTTCCCCGTAAACCTTCCATGGACGCGTGGCGAAGATGCCCTCGGAGTTTACGTCCATCCACGCGGTGAAGCCTGCGATGAAAGCTTCTTCTTTGTCATCGATAGAGCCATCGCCGCGCAACGGGATGTTGAGCATCAGGTTGCCGTTCTTGCTGACCACGTCGGTGAGCGTGGACACAATGCGCGCCACGGTCTGATAGCGATTCTCGTCGTAGACGGCCCGGCTGTAGTGCCAGTCGCCGATGCAGGTGTCGGTCTGCCAGGGTTGCGGGCGAATCGCGTTGGCGGTGCTGCGCTCGATGTCTTCGACGAACGAGCCAATGTGCTCGGGCAGAATGTGCTTGCCGTTGACGACGACCTCCGTCTTGCCCCCGTGGCGGGCGGCGCTGAGGTTGTAGTAATGCGCGACCAGGTCAAGCCCCGCCTGCCCCAGCGGCAACTCGTTGGTGTCGAAGTAGAGAACGTCGGGCTGATACTTGTCCACCATATCCTTACAGCGGAGGTACCAGTTCTCGCAGAAGGCTTCCGAGGGAGCGGGGTTATTCTTGGCGAGGCTGGTGTACTCGTTGACCCAGGCCTTGACGGCGGCGATGCCGTGGATGCCATTTGGCATGCGTACGCTGTTGCCGGTGTAGAGGTCCTGCGGGTCGAGACCGTCCCACCACTTGCCTTTGCCGTCGGCTTTGGTGAGTGTATAGGCGTCATAACGCACTCCTTCCAGTGGACCCTCGCCGTCGTATCCGTAAGCCGGCTGCAGCCAGCGCGCGGCCCACGAGTTGTGGTTGGAGATGCCGAAGCGCAGGCCATTCGCACGCACGATCTTCGCCCAGGTGCCGACCAGGTCCTTCTTCGGGCCGACCTTGACCGAGTTCCAGTCGTGGTGGGCGGAGTCGTACATGTCGAGGTTGTCGTGATGCGCACCCATGGCGAAGAAGTATTTTGCACCCGCGCGTTTGTAAAGCCCGATCAGCCGCTCGGGATCCCACTTCTCCGCCTTCCAGATGTTGTCGATCTCCATGAAGCCAACCTTGGAGGGATGGCCATAGGTCTTGACGTGGTAGTCGTAGGCCTTGTTGCCTTGGATGTACATGTTGCGTGCGTACCAGTCGCCCTGCTCGGGCACGCACTGTGCGGTCCAGTGGGCCCACATGCCAAACTTCGCATCGCGAAACCACTCGGGCGTCTTGTAGTTTGCGGTAAGCGATTCCCAGGTCGGCTTGAACGGGCCGGGTGCGATCTGGCGCGGCGGCGGAGTATTCTGCCCAAATATGCGTGGCAAGTGCAATGCGGCTGCTGCAGCGGCAGTCAGCTTGGCGAATTGGCGGCGAGTCAAGCTCTTGTTCATGGCTGTTCTTTCGCGTTCGGTTGTGGTGCGTTACGCGCCCATGATTTTGAACGCGATGGCATGTTCGCTGGGTTGTTTTTCCGGGAGCTGCACGGTAAGCGCGGTTTCGTTCTGGGTGAACTTCATCTTGCCCGCTCCGAGGAGTTCTACGTTCTGGATTTTTCCTACGCCCTGCTTGGCGTTGGTCGCAAGGGACGGGATGACCGCTTGCTGGCCGGGCCAGCCCATCACGAACGCGTAGAGCGTATCGCCTTTCCGGGTAAAACGAACATCCTCGGCCGTCAGGTCCTGCCGGGTGCTCTCGTTGAACTGCGTGTTGCCCGCTTTGATCTCCGCGCCGGGACCAGCGCCGAAGATTTTGTACGGCCGCGATGCGTAGATGCCTTCGCTGTTCACCGCCATCCACGCGGTGATGCTCTCGATGATAGCCATTTCCTTGTCGTCGGGCATGCCGCTGTTTGGCAGAGGGAAGTTCAGCAGGAGATTGCCGTTGCGGCTGACGATGTCCACAAACATGTCGATGACGCGCTTGGGGGTCTTGTACTTGGCGCGGGTATCGTAGTGCCAGTTGCCGATGCAGGTGTCCGTCTGCCACGCGCGCGGCCAGATGCCGTCGACCACGCCACGCTCCACGTCGAGCATGCACATGCCGGACTCCGCATCGGGCCGGCTCTTGCTGGTGTAGATTGCTTGGACCTCGCCGCCGTGACGGCTCATGCTGGTGTTGTAGAGATGGGCGACGATGGCAAGGCCATCCTCTCCGAATGGAATGCCGCCATCCGTATAAAGCAGGTCGGGCTGATGCTGGTTCACCACATCCAGCATGCGGTTGAAGTAGTTGATGCGCCATGAATCGGGTCCCTCGCGGCTCATCGCGATCGCTCCCTTTGCCGGGGCGTTCACTACCTTGTCAACGAAGTCTGCGGGCATCTGGCTGTAATCGTGGTAGAGATCGGCAAACTCCGGCCGCGCGCCATCGTAGGGCGCGCCGGCCAGCGGTCCGGTCTTGTCGCTGCCATGCGCCGTACCGAACCAGCAGAAGCTATTCGAGAGGTGCTCGCTGACGCCGAAGCGCAGGCCGCGTTGCCGCGCCGCCTTTGCGAAGCTGCCGAGGATGTCCTTCTTCGGCCCGCTGTTGGCCGCATTCCACCGGGGCTGGTACTTCGAGTTCCACATGTCGAAGTTATCGTGGTGGCAACCCATGGCGACGTAATACTTCGCTCCGGCCTTCTGGTAGAGGCTCATCAAATAATCGGCGTCAAATTTGTCGGCCTTCCATGACTTGATGACGTCCGCGAAGCCGGTCTTCGAAGGATGGCCATAGTGCTCAAGGTGGTGCTGATACTGCGGCTCGCCTTGGACATACATGCGTCGTGCATACCAGTCGCCGTACTCGGCTGCGGACTGTGGGCCCCAGTGATTCCACATGCCGAGCTTGGCGTCGGCGAACCAGTCCGGCATGTGGTACGCCGCCAGCGACTCGCGAGTTCCTTTGAACGGACCGAGCGCGATGGAGGGGAGAGGCGCTGTCAATGCGGGTGTTGAGGCCTGCGCGTGGACGCGCGATTGCCACAATGGCGAGCTCACGCCGGCAGCGGTGGCAAGAGCGGATGTTTGCAGAAATTTGCGTCGGGTGAATGTGCTATTCATACTTAATTTCCTTGTGTACTTCTGTGTCGAGCTAACGCACAAGTCCTCGCTCGGAAGCTGCGGCATTAGGTTTTTGATTCCCATCCAGTTTGAGGCCAAGGTAATCCCTGAGATGGCGTAGACGTAGATGCCGCTGTCGCCGCGACCAAGGGCGTAGCGGATCTCCATGTCACAATGGGTGCCGCCGCCGGAGGCTCCGCGGCCGAGCATCTGAGTTCCTCCGGTAACGCCCTTGATGGAGACTTCGGCGCGTGCTCCGCCGTTGGTGGCGGATCGATGGTGGCCGTGTTCGTGAGGGTTGGCGCGCCTTCTGGGGCCTGTTCCCAATAGCCGCCGTTTCCACCCATCATCTCGACTCCATTGTAGAGGAGGGAGCCCATCGAGCCGCTGTCCTTGCGGACGGTGGCTTTGACAATGCCGTTGTCGAGTGTGAAGGTGCGGGCGTCGTCTGTGACCGTGACGGCGGCGTTCGAATTGTGGCTGAGAGCAGCCGGCGAATCCTGGGCTGCGAGCACAAGCGACGGCAACACGATCAGGGTGATGAAACCAACCGCAAGCGGCGCCGGCGGGCGGATGAATCGCAGTCTGTTCATTTCAAGCCCCAGAGGATAGACCGGCGTTTCCTTTTTCCAACGCAGACCAATTATTTGCGGAGTTTCCGACGGTGCGATTCTATCGCACCCGATTGTGTCCGGTCTTTTCAATTCCATGGCGAACCGCGGTGGATCCGGCTGTTACGCAACGTCTGCTACGCAAGTTTCGGGGACTGTTGAGCTGTTTGCTTAAGCTCCCGCCCCGATCGGTGCTTCATTCGATTCGATAGCGAAAGTCACTAAATCTGGACTAGTTAAAGGGTCTTGCTGAGCATGCGCATACCCCGCAGGCACACACATAGTTACGGCCCACAAACCGGCAATAATGACCCAACTGCATAGGCGCCGCTCTTGGCCAGGACTGCTTACCCTCACCGAAGGATCACTTCGCATCTCGCGGCATCAAGAAAGTGACTCTGGGATCTTTGCTCAGGTCAACGACCTTGCCTTCGACCTCGACAGGCGGCGTGAATCCGGCGAGAGAGCGAATCGTTGCGGCCACCAATTGGTGGTTTACCCAACGTATGTCGACCTCATAACCTCCCCGGGCGCGAAGGCCCAGTATCTCGCCGCTGTCCCAGGACGTTGGAAGAGCCGGCAACAGGTTGATTGCGCCCGTTTGACTCTGCAACAACATCTCGGCGAATCCAGCTGGCGGCGTGTCATACATCGTGGGGAAGTGAGTGCCCAGCGCGGCCAAAGCCTTATCTCCTTCGAGCAGCCGAGCCCAGAGCGCCGCTTTGTCCGGATGGTATCCACCGGTCTTTCGCAGGTCCTCCGAGACGCGGGCCGCGGCAAACAGCTCCGGCTGCGCAGCCGTGATCTGGTTCAGTTCCGATACCGACACCAGGTGCGAGGCATGCCGATGGGTCGGCTCCCACTCCTTGAAGTCCACCGCCCACTCCTGAAGTTGGCCCTGCGATCCCACGCGGAACGGCAGCAGCTTCGGCAGCGTTGCCTGCAGCTTCGCCCGAAAAGCCGGATCCACTCCAAGCGCCTCGCTGCCGGCGATTGTGTTTTCGAACAGTTGCCGCACCAGCGCCATATCCATCGTCGAGCCCCGGCTCACGGCAACCCGCTGCCCTGTCGCGGGATCAATGAAGTGGTTCTCCGGCGAGGTCGAAGGCGACGTCACCAGGTACCCCGCGCCCTCTTCCGGACCGCTCGGGACCAGCAGATCCAATGCAAATTCGGACGCGCCCTTCAGCGCCGGATAGATCTTCGTTCGCAACTCCGCTTTATCCAAGCCAAACGCATACCGCTCCCACAAGGCCTGCGACAGCCAGAAACCTCCCACCGGCCAGTCTGCCCAGCACGGGTCACCCTGCACCATGGTCGTCATTGCCCAGATATCCGAGTTATGATGCACGACCCAGCCGTGGAACCCGTAGTCGACCGTCGCCGTAATTGCCCCATTCTTCGAGAGGTCTTTCACAAAGTCGATTTCAGGCTCAACCGTTTCGCCCAGGTTCGCCGGTTCGGCCGTCGCGTAGTACTTCTCGGGATTCTCATTGAGCGTGAAGTTCGACGAGTAGTGGGGTGCGAGGTCGTGGTTCCATATGCCCTGCTCGTTCCTCGGTGCGCCTCCGCCCGGGCGAGACGTTGCGATGAGGGCGTACCGCGCCCATTGATATCCCAGCGCATATTGATTAGGCGTCTCGCCGTTGATCGACACCCAGAGCCGACGGAACAGCCCACGATAATCCGCCAGGTGCTCTGCGAGCAGCGACTCGTAGGACCTTACGACCGCCTTCGCCATGTATTCCCGCGCAATCGCGCCGGGGTCCTTGCCCTGGGTCGCGGGGTCGCGGTCAAAGCCATTGAAGCTGGTCGCCGCCGAGAGGATCAGCACGGCCTCATTCGCTTTTGTGACCGAAATTGCTTCATTCTCGGCGGTCACGGTGCCCCCCTTAGCGGATACATGCAACAGGGTCTCCATCGTCGTTCCTTTATGTTCGTCCCACTCCACGTTCGCGTTTGCCGTGGGCCCGGAGATTCGCACAGGGGCACGCCCGGTCACCGATATCTCATTCGCCGTCACAACTGTCTGGCCATAGTGCTGCTGGGTCGTGAGTCCCACAGAGAAGCTCAATGCACCCGGCTTGTCTGCCGTCAGCCGCAGCACGATCACCTGCGCCGGATAACTGACGAACATCTCCCGTGTGAAGGTGGTTCCGTCTACCGTGTATTTCGTTGTTGCGACCGCAGTATCCAGATCGAGCACGTTGCTGTAATTGGTGAAAGTCTCATGGCCAGGGAAGTTGAGATGAAGGTCAGCCAGAGGCTCATAGAACTGGGTGTTCGGCCCCTCCATGCCACGCACCAGTTGGTCCGCCTTCACGTAGTCCGGAACCACCAGCGCCTCCCGTGTAGCCACAAGAGCTTCCCGGTGCTTTGGATCTTCGAAGTGTTCAGGCCCCGGTCCCGACCAGAAGGTCGTGTCGTTCAGCGGAATCACCTCGGCCGCGGGCCATCCGAAGACCTTCGCCCCAAGCCTCCCATTGCCGATGGGAAAGGCCATTCCGAAGCTCCTGGAGTCATTTGGCGTCGGGGCCGTATTGACCAGCTTCAATGTGTCCCATGCGCCAGGCTTCTGAGTGATCGCCGGAATCGGGGACTGCGGTACACTTGGCGGTTGGGCCACGGAGCTGCCCAACAGAATGAAGCATAGGAAGCACAATCGAATCGCTCTCATATCTATCGAGCGAGTCTACAGGGTGGCCACAAGTCGAATCAACGGAACCGGCTCCCAGACAGGTCAGAGAGGGAGGAGTTGCGCTGCTTTTCTATCCGCTAAAGTGGATAATCATCTCCCCGTATCTCGCTACCGCTTCACGCTCAATTCAGGTCCGAATGATGCTTCCAACTTCAGGGACAGGAGACTAGGAGCTTGTCGAAATACCCTGTTTTGCATAAGGGCACGGCTTCAGCCCTGTCGTAAATGCTCTTTTTGCAATGCGGCTTTAGATGCTGACGGGCGCTTTTCGTACTTGGTAAGGCTTTTTCAACGTCCTCCTAGAAACGTATCTCGTCGGCGGCGATCTCCCGGCGGTCTTCGGACAGGATTGCTCCGCGCTCCAGCACGTGCGCCAGTTCGCGCACATTGCCGGGCCAATCGTGTTCCATCAGCCGCATGGCCGCACCGGCAGAGAGCCGCTTGACCGGCATCTCCTCTCCCAACCGGGACAGCAAATGCGCCGCCAACAGCGGGAGATCCTGCATCCGGTCGCGCAGCGCCGGGACAGAGACAGGAAACACAGCCAGCCGATGGTAGAGGTCCAGGCGGAAGCTGCGCTCCGCCGCGCGCTGCTGCAGCGGCTGGTGCGAAGCTGCGACCACGCGCACGTCCACATGGATCGTCTCGTTGTCACCCACGCGCTGCAACTCGCCCGATTCCAGGAAGCGCAGCATCTTCGCCTGCAGCGCCAGCGGCATCTCGCCAATCTCGTCCAGAAACAGGGTGCCTCCGTCGGCAGCTTCTATCCTGCCGGCACGCGACTGGATGGCGCCGGTGAATGCGCCGCGGGTGTGGCCGAAGAGCTCCGCCTCCAGCAACGTCTCCGGAATGGCGGCGCAGTTGAGCACCACAAATGGCCTGGCGGCACGCCTGCTGAGTTGATGCACAGCGCGAGCCACCAGTTCCTTGCCGGTGCCCGTATCTCCCTGGATCAGCACCGTCGTCGAACGCGGGGCCACCAGCCGAACCATCCGCGCGAGTTCCAGCATGGCAGGACTGTCGCCCGCCATCTCCGGCAGCGGTGCCGGCCTGGGCCGCACAGTCAACGAGTCGAACATGGAGGCCTGTTCCGGTGAGCGCCGCGCCGCAACCGCCGCCAGTCCCCCCGGGCCAGCCGCAGCAACGCCGGAAGCCGATTCGTCCAGACGAGTACCCGGACTCGCAGCTTCGGGATCATGCCTGCGCGGCAACAGCGGATTGTGCGACCGTACCATCCCCGCAACCTCCTGGGCCGCCCTGGCGCGTTCCCCCGTTGGGGCAAGCCGATCCGCGGCGCAGGGCCGCGGCGCCGCCGCCGGTGCCAGCTCCCAGGGCGCAGCGTCTGTCCCTTGCGCCTCCTCCTGCGCATGGCGCAGCGCATGCAGCAGCTCGTTCCGCCGCGGGCTGCGCGCGCCCGTGTCGTCGGCGGCGGCGTCCACGCGAAGCATATCCATTCCGGGATGCCCACTGCGCATCTGGCGGGCGAACTCACCCACATCCAGGTCCGGCAGCACGCTGTCCAGCACCAGGGCCTCCGCGCCCTGCTCCTCCAGCAACGCCATGGCCTCCGCACCGCCTGCCGCCTCGCGCACCTGCCAGCGCATGGCTGTCAACTGCCGTCGCAGCCGCTCGCGAAAGTGCACATCCGAGCTGGCAAGCAAGACGGTTCGCATCTCCACTTTGTGGCTGGCAGTCTGCTGCCCCATTCCGTATCCCATTCGTCTCCCCTGCTCTGTGTGTTTCGAGAGTGTCTGTGGTCCCATCGCGGTCCGGCACTATGCGTATGCGGCCGCGGAGGTCGCACGCGGGAGGGCCAGTGGGCGGGTGATGGGCTTGCGTCCCAGCCCTCCCAGCCGATATCCCATGCCGCGGACAGTCTCAATCAACCCGGCGCTCTCCGGATCCACCTTGCGCCGCACATAGTTGACGTAGACATCCACAATGTTCGTGCCGGTCTCGGACTGCATCTGCCACAGCTCCGTCAGCAGTTGGCTGCGCGACAAGCATTCGCCACGGTGCAGCAGCAAAAACTCCAGCAGCGAGAACTCCTTCGCCGTAAGGCTTATCGGCTGCCCAGCGCGTGTGACCTTATGCTCGATGCGGTGCAGTTCCAGATCGCCGTGGCGCAACACCGGGTCGGCAAACTGCAGCCGCCGGCGCAGCAGTGCCCGGCAACGCGCCGTCAGTTCAAAGTAGCTGAAGGGTTTGAGCAGGCAGTCGTCAGCGCCCAGGTCCAGGCACTGCACCCGCACGTTCAGTTCGATGCGCGCCGTCAGGACCAACACCGAGGCATCGTCGTGGCGCGCCTGCAACTCTGCCAGCACCTCCGTGCCATCCCGCTTGGGCAGGCATAGGTCCAACAAAATCAGGTCCGGATGATAGTCCGCTGTATAAATCAGGGCCGCCTCGCCATCCTGCACCCATTCAGCCTGATGGCCTTCCTGCTCCATGCCCTTTTTCAGAAACGAACCCAGCGAACAATCATCCTCAACCACCAGCACACGCATGAAAGATCTCCCCAATTCAAGCCCTGCCATCACATTGGAGTGAAACAATGTGACCCCGTCAGGCGCACAGGACGAGAATTGCTGCAACGAATACAGAATCCACCCTGCGGCCGAGTCCGCAGCAAGAATCTTGCGGGAATGGCAATGACAAGTCCCAAAAGAGGAAAGATGGATTACGGGCGTGCAGTTTTAAAGATGGGCACGGCAGGCATGTGCCGATAGAACGAGAGACCCGGGAGCATGCGCCGAAGGGCCTCCGGGTCGGCGCCCACACACTACAACCCGTCTTTGGACTCGACTTGAAACTCCAGGTGCGATGGGTACTGCGGTGAACCGTAGATCGTCATCGTCTCCGCCTTGTACGCGCGCTTGGGAGCGGACATGATATTGGGCACGAACGTCTGCGGGTTGCGATCGTAGAGCGGGAACCAGGTGGACTGCACCTCCACCAGGATGCTATGGCCTTTCAGGAAGGTGTGGTCCACCGCATGCAGGCTCCACTTGAACTCATTGGCGGCTCCAGGCTTCAGCGGCTCGGGGTGCTCAAAGCTGGTCCGGTAGCGGCCGCGAAAGATCTCGTCGGCCACCATCAGCTGGTATCCGGGATGAGGCGCGGCGTCCGGATAGACATCGATGAGTTTGACCACCCAGTCGGCATCGCTGCCCGTGGTCGCAGCGAAGAGGTCGGCCAGCACCTCGCCGGTGATCGTGACGTCATGGTCCAGTGCGGGGGTGCTGAAGGTGGCCACGTCGCTGCGCCCGGTGACGAAGCGCTGATCTTCCACCAGCCAGGTGTGCCACTTCGATCCGGTCGCGTAGGTGGACTGGATGGGCCGGTGGCGATACGGCACCGGGTTGGCCGGGTCGGATGGATAGCTGGCCGCAATGGGCTCCTGGCCGGGTGCGGGAGCCGTGAAGCTGAGCGTGTGCCCGGGCTCCAGATACAGCCGCGCCGGTGCAAAGCCGGCCGCCGGAGGCCACACGGCGTAGCGCTCCCACCTGTCGGCTCCGGTGCGGAAGCTGGCAGTGTCGGCCAGGTCGAAGCCAGGCTTGTCCTTCAGGTAGCGCTCGAAGAACGGCGCCTCCATGGTCTTGCGAAACTCGCTGCCGGTGGGCGCGCCAAAGTCCAGCCGCCCAAAGTCGGAGCCAAGCGTGCGTGCTGTGCCCTCCCAGCCGCCGTGGTTCCACGGGCCCAGCACCAGAAAGACCTGCCGTTTCGCGTCGTGCTGCTTGAGCGCGGCATACTCCGCCTGGGTTCCCCACATGTCCTCCTGGTCCCAGTAGCCGCCCACCTCCAGTGTGGGCACGTCCACGTTCGCCAGGCGGTCTTCCACGGCCATGTCGCGCCAGAACTTCGTATACTCCGGCTGCGTCAGAAAGGCGCGGGCTGTGGATAGGTCGCTCATATGCGCCGACGCAGCAGCGCCCGCGAAGTTGCCGTGCTGCAGGAAGAAGTCGTAGGTGTCCTGCTTCGATTCCACGCGGGCGTCCGTCTTCTGCGCCTCCATCTGCTGGACGTAGTCAAAGCCGTAGCTCTGGCGGAAGGCGCCATTGTGGAAGAAGTCGTCGGCCATCCACACATCGGTCATGGGCGCCTGCGGAGAGATAGCCTTCACCGCCGGATGTGCGTCGATACCGGCCATCATGGCAAGAAAGCCGTCGTAGGAGACGCCGAAGACGCCGACGCGGCCGTTGTTGCCAGGGACGTTCTTCAGCAGCCAGTCGATGGTGTCGTGCGTGTCGGTGGTCTCGTCCACATCGTGTGCGCCGGTGTGGGCTACGATCGGGCGGTTCATCACGAACGTCCCCTCCGATTTGTATCGTCCGCGAATATCCTGGTAGACGAACAGATAGCCGCTGGCGGCCAGTTCGGGCAGCTCCTGGTTCACCCCGCGCCCATCCGCATCGTCCACGCCGTACGGCGTGCGATTCATCAGGAACGGCAGCACCTCGCCGGCCTGCACCTGTGCCGGATGCAGGATGACGGTGTGCAGCCGGACGCCGTCGCGCATGGGCACCATTGCTTCTTCGCGCGTGTAGTCGCGGAAGTGGTTGAGGCGCGTGGCGGCGGTGCTGGTGCGATTCAGCTCGACGAGCGTCCGGCCGTCGCTGTCGAGCACAACCTTCAGCCCGGTGATGGCGCCGAACGCGTCGCGCTGAAACAGCATGTGGCCCGGCGGCGAGGCAATGCCGAAGCGGTCCGCGGCGGCGTCCGGAGTCAGCCGCTGCCTCTCGCGACGCTCGGTCTCCTCGTACAGCGCTCCGCCGTCCAGATAGACGGCCATCGCCTGTTCCGGGGCGGTGGCGCTGCGATACTGCCCCTGATACTGCGCCAGATCCAGGTACTGCGCCGGCCCGGCAGGCGGATTCGCCGGCTTTGCCCCGCCCGGATTTGCTCCCCCGGATTCCTGTGCCCACAGCCCGCAGCCCGCCCCCAGACACACCAGCAACGCGACCGCGGCGAAGCATATCGCCGGGAGCGGCAGGCGCAGCGGAATGGCGGAGAATTTGCGAGCCCGGTTCACACGCAGCCTACGGCAGCGGTTCCGGGCTGGCGGAGCATTGGAAGCCAATGCGATTGTGCGAGCCGTCGCAGAAGGGACGCTTCTCGCTGGCGCCGCAGCGGCATAGCGAGATGGCCGGCTTGCCGGTCAGATCCCACTCCTTGCCCTGGGCGTCGGTCAGTACAATCGGTCCTTCGACCCGCAGCGATCCGTTGGGTCGAACCGTAATCTTTACAGAATCAGACATGAATGGGCGCGCTCCCTGGTTGTATACCGGTTGGATACCGGCAAACCCAGCATAGCAGCACGCGCACAGCGAGGTACCAGAGCAGCCGTGCCACACCGCGGGGGATAGGCAGATACTTGCGAGTGTCCCGAGTCTGAAATAAGTGTCATTCATTCTCGCCGCTTGTCACTCATCCTTGCTGCTTGTCACTCATCCTTGCTGCTTGTCATCCATTCTCGCCGCTTGTCATTCATCCTTGCTGCTTGTCATTCATTCTCGTCGCTTGTCATTCATTCTCGCCGCTTGTCATTCATTCTCGTCGCTTGTCATTCTGAGCGCAGCGAAGAATCCCCGCATTTCGCCCCCGCCCGCGCTCAATTTCAGGCCTCAATGAGGCTTGCAGCTTCGGACTCACCACACTGGAGCAAAGTTGCCATAGATGTGCAGATCGTCTTCACCGGGCCGAAGGCCCGACACATACCAGCCTAGGCCGAAGGCCTAGGTTGGCGCCCCCCCCCCGAAAATCCGAGGGCTGAAGGCCCGACCCATCGGACGTCTGCACATCATTAGGATATTCGGTTCAGTGCGAGGACCACGTCTTATCGGCGGAGTTGCACAACCGCTCCAACGTGCAGTCTGCGCACTTGGGCTTGCGCGCAATACAGATCTGACGCCCGTGGAAGATCACCTCGTGCGAGAAATCGATCCACTTCGATTGCGGCAGCACCTTCATCAAGTCCCGCTCGACCTTTTCCGGTGTGGTTTCCTTGGTCAGCTCCAGCCGCCGCGAGATGCGCAGAACGTGCGTGTCCACGACGACGCCGACCGCAATCCCAAACCAGCTTCCCAGCACCACGTTTGCAGTCTTGCGCGCGACGCCGGGGATGCGCAGCAGCTCTTCCATCGTCTGCGGCACCTTGCCGCCGAACTCCTCGGTCACCATGCGCCCGGCGCCCTGGAGCGACTTGGCCTTATTGCGAAAGAAGCCTGTGGTGCGGATCAGCTCTTCCAACTCTGGCAGGGAAGCAGCCGCCATCGCCTTGGGCATGGAGAAGGCCTTGAACAGCGCAGGCGTCACCAGGTTGACGCGCACGTCCGTGCACTGTGCCGAGAGGATGGTCGCCGCCATCAACTCCCACGCGTTGCGATGGTTCAGCGCGCAGACGGCCTTGGGATACGTCTTCTTCAACGCGTCCAGGATTGCGGCGACGCGCTCCGCCGCGAGCGGTTTGGCGGTCTTTCCCTTCTTCGCTTTCAGCGCGACAGGCTCCGACGCGGCAATCGCACGCGCCTTCTCTCCAGTAGGCGAGATCGAAACTCGGGCGGCTGCCTTCGCAAGCGCTACCGCCGGCTTGTTGACCTTCTTGCTCGCCGCGTTCTTCATCCCAGCCGGTCCAGCATTTCCATCGGCGGCACGCGCACGCAACTGAAGATGGGGAAATCCTTGAGCGTATACAGGCTGATCTCCGTCTCGCGCAGTTGCTGCACCAGGTCGAGAAAGTCCTCCGGAAAATTGGTCTCAAACGCGACCACAAACTCCTGGTCGTCCAGCCCGAAGGAGTAGGTGGTGTTCAGCTTCACGCGCGGGTACAGCAGGCCGATGCGAATGTGCTCGTCCATCAGGCGCTTGCGCTCCGACATCGACAACAGGTACCACGGGCGCGTCTTCCAGAACGGGTAGATGAAGATGTACTTCTGTCCGCCGGGCCGGATGGCGCCGCGGCCTTCGCCCTCGCTCTCGTCGGGCCGGTCAATCTGGTACTGGCTGCGCTTGGTCATCGCCAGAAAATTATGCGGCGAGTTCAGGTAGCCGCCCAGCGGCGTCCCCAGCAGCTCGCTGCGCATCTCGTTCAGCTCGTCCACGCCATAGCCGATGGACCACACGCACATGTCCACATCGCCGCGTGTGCCGATGGTGGAGTAGGTGAGCGACAGGAACTCGCCGGGCTTGTTCCACTTGTCCAGCACGGCGGCGAAGGCAGCCTTGTGCGCGGCCTTCTCGTCGGCCGGCAGACGGCGCCACTCCGGCATCAGCTTGTAGAAACTGAAGCAGACGATCTGCCGCTTCACCGGCGGCTTGCTGGGGTCCTGCGGTGCCGTGCCATAGCTGCTGGCCGGGCGGCCTGCGATGGGGGTCTCTGCAATTTCAGGTTTAGGGTGCGTCGTCTCGGCCATAGCTTCGATTGTCTCTTGAACCTTCCGTTGCTGGCAAAGTCGCTCCGCTAGCGAAGGAAGTCGAAGTTGCCATCGCCCTGCGACACCACGTCCTGCAGTCGCGGCGAATGCAGCACGTCGTTATCGGGATACCAGAGTGGAATCGACGGCACCTCGTCCGCAAGAATCTTCTGCACCTCGATGTACTCCGCGCGCCGTCGTGCCTGCTCGTCCGGGCCCGGGCCAGTCTCCGTAGCCGCCTGAGCCAGCAGAGCATCCACACGCGGGTTCACATAGTGACCACGGTTCGCGCCCTTGGGCGGGAAGCTGCCGGACGAATACATATAGCGGAAGAGGTCCGGATCCTCGTTCGACCCAATCCACTTCAGGATGTACATCTGGAAGACTCCGCGGGTTACGTCCGAGTAGAAGGTGCCAAACTCTGCGGAGCGAATCGTAAGCGCAATGCCCGCCGCGCGCAGTTGCTGCTGCAGCACCACAGCCAGCAGCCGCGTGGTCTCGTCCGTGCTGATCTTCAGCGTCAGGCGCACTCGGATGCCGTCGGAGCCGGCGGGATAGCCCGCCGCCTGCAGCAGCGCCGCCGCCCGCGTGGGGTCGTGCGGATACTGCGTCAGCT
>Ga0302198_10000149_pt1 | contig 71133 bp, 68 predicted proteins | sample II_Bog_N2_2_FD_193521 | JGI IMG/M metagenome (GOLD analysis project Ga0302198, IMG submission 193521) | Peat permafrost microbial communities from Stordalen Mire near Abisko, Sweden - II_Bog_N2_2 | ecosystem: Environmental > Terrestrial > Soil > Wetlands > Peat | place: Sweden: Abisko...
CTTCTCCCCGGAGATCTCATCTTTACCGGAACCCCGCCGGGGGTCGGGGCGAGCCGTGACCCGAAACGATTCCTTGTCGCGGGCGAGACCCTCATCACCGAGATTGAGGGAATCGGACGGATCACTCAGCGTTTTGTCGACCGCCCGGCATGACCGTGATCGTCTCCGGTTCGGCCCTGGGCCTCAGGGGGCTTCGATGAAGGTCATTGCCCTTGAAGAGCATGTACTGCCGCGCGACATCATCGAGGCGGCGGGGATCGACATCGGTCTTCGAGCCAACAAAAAGGCTGCCGCGCTCGATGAGATGGGCGAGGGGCGCATCCAGGTCATGGATGACGCCGGCATCGATGTTCAGGTGCTCTCGGCACTCAGTAACAACGTGCAGGAGCTCGAACCCGCTCTGTCAGTCACGGTGAACCGCCAGATCAACGACCGGATGGCGCAAACCGTCACACGGTACCCGGATCGGTTCCGGGCCCTCGCGGCCCTGCCGATGACCGATCCACGGGGTGCCGCCCACGAACTCGTTCGAGCCGTCGAGGAGCTCGGTTTTCTGGGTGCAATGATTCACGGCCAGACTCGGGGTGTCTTCCTTGACGATCCATCGGTGCGGCCCATCCTCGCGGTGGCCGAGCGACTCGGCGTGCCCATCTACCTGCATCCTGCGCCGCCACCTGTGGCAGTGAAGGAGACCTACTATTCGGGACTGACCGAGGAGGTCGAGGCGTGCCTGTCGACTTCCGGATGGGGCTGGCACTCCGAGACCGCAATGCATGTGCTGCGAATGGTCGCCCAGGGGGTCTTCGAAGAGCTCCCCGATCTCAAGCTGATTGTTGGGCACATGGGTGAAGGGCTGCCGTTCCACCTCGACCGGATCGAGTCGATGCTCAGCCCGGTAATTACTGGTCACTCGAGGACCGTCGCCGAGACGCTTCGCGCGAACCTGTACCTCACAACATCGGGATACAACACGGCGACACCGCTGCTGTGTGCGCTCGCCGCTTTTGGCGTTGACCACATCATGTTCTCCGTCGACCATCCGTTTGCGAGCAGTGAGCAGGCGACAACGTTCCTCCGCTCTGCTCCGGTGAGCGAGGCTGACCGCGAAAAGATCGCCCACGGCACCGTCGAGACTCTCCTCGGGCTGTGAACCAGCGAATCCGCACCACCCAACCAGCAAGGAGGAAGCCATGACACTTCTGCAAGAACCGGGCCGCGTGACGATCACATCGCACTTCATCAACGGTGAGTGGACGGCCTCACCCGGCGCAACTTTCGCCGTCTACAACCCGCTGGACGATGAACTGGTCGCTGAGGCGGCCGCCGGGACACCTGCAGATGCTGAAGCCGCGGTCGCCGCGGCCGCGGCCGCATTTCCCGCCTGGGCGAGCATGGCGCCGGGAGCGCGGCAGGCCCTGTTCCTGAAGGCGGCCGACATTGTCGAGCGCCGCACCGAAGAGCTCGTGACCCTGATGGCCATCGAGGGCGGCGCAAGCCGGGCCTTCTCTACTTTCCAGATCCGTCTGTCGGCGGCAATGCTCCGGCAGGCAGCGGGCTGGGGCTACCTGCCCCAGGGTGATGTCATCCTCAGCGACACTCCCGGCCGCACGGCAACTGTGTCGCGCAAACCCCTCGGCGTGGTCGCCGGCTTCACACCGTGGAACGGAGCCTTCTATCTCGCGTGGCGCACGTTCCTGTTGCCCATGGCCTTCGGCAACACCACCGTCATCAAACCGTCTGAACTCGCACCCATGTCGTCCGGACTGGTGCACGCGGAGATCCTCGCGGAGGCCGGGTTTCCGCCGGGAACCTTCAATGTCGTCACCAACGCACCGGAGGGTGCTGCCGCGATTGCCGAAGTTTTTTTCAGCAGCCAGGCTGTGCGCGTGATCAATTTCACCGGGTCGGACAAGACTGCACGCATCCTCGGCGAGCGAGCGGGCAGAGCGCTCAAGCGAATGGTGCTCGAACTCGGCGGATTCAACCCCGCCATCATCCTGGATGACGCGGACGTCGAGGAATCGATCAAGGCGGTCACCTTCGGTGCGTTCCTGCACCAGGGGCAGGTCTGCATGAACACGCGCAAGGTCTATGTCGCCCGACCTCTGCATGACGAATTCGTTGCCGGCCTGAAAGCTCGGGTCGAGTCGCTCAAAGTCGGCGACCCGATTGACCCAGCGGTCATCATCGGTCCGCTCATCAACGATCGGGCCGTCGAGCAGATCACCGAGCGCGTCAAGGATGCCCTGGATCGCGGGGCGACTCTCGTGACGGGCGGAACCGTCGACGGACGCATCTATGCGCCAACGATCCTCACCGACGTGCCGGCCGACGCAATCTGCACAACCGGAGCCGACGAGACATTCGGGCCACTCCTTGTGATCGAGGCCTTCGATGATGCGGAGGAGGCTATTCGGAAGGCGCAGGACACGCCATATGGACTCACAGCATCGATCATGACGGGCGACCGTGCGCGGGGCCAGCGAATGGCCGACCGGTTCGACGCCGGGATCGTTCACGTCAACGGGCCGACCATGGCGAGCGAGGCCGCATTGCCGGTTGGTGGCGTAAAGAACAGCGGATGGGGGCGCTCGGGCTACTACTCCATCGAGGACTTCACCGAACGCCGACTGGTCACGGTGAGCAGCGAACCCGGCAGGTACCCGTTCTGATGAGAATGACCGGCAACACGATCCTCATCACCGGAGGCGCCTCGGGCATCGGACGCGGACTCGCGGAGGCACTATTCGCGAGGGGCAACACCGTCATCATCGCTGACCGGAATCGGGATGCGATGCGAGAAGTCGTTGCCGCTAATCCGGGTATTCATGAGATCTATCTCGACCTCGCGGATGCAAACGCCATCAAAGCTGTTGCGAAGGAAGTGTTGCGTGAGCACCCGTCGCTCAACGTTTTATTCAGTAATGCCGGGATCATGTTCGGGGATGACCCGGCGAGACCCATCGACGACGGGCAGCTCACCTCTATTTTCGCCATCAACCTGCTCGCGCCGGTCCGACTGATCTCCGCGCTCATCGAGCACCTGAAGGCGCAGCCATCAGCGACCATCGCTGTCACGACCTCGATGCTCGGATACGCTCCGCTTGCCTCGTCCTCGATGTACTCGGCGACCAAAGCCGGGCTGCACTCCTACGTGCTTTCGCTGCGGTATGCGCTCGCCGGCACATCAATGGAGGTCTTGGAGATCGCACCGCCCTACACGCGGACCGCTCTCATGGACGTCAACCTGGTCGACCCACGGACGATGCCGCTCGAGGATTTCCTCGCCGAAACTCTCCAGGTCCTCGAGACCGACGCGGTGGAGATCCTCGTCGAACGCGCTCGAGCCAGGGCCGACGAGCAGAGACCGAATGAGATTGCTGTCACTACACGCTTCAACGACATGATGCGGGGTGTCTAGACCAGGAGAATGGCACCAGAAGGTTTTATTGCAGTCACTGCAGAGTATAACTATAGTGACTGCATGAACACGATCACGGATGGGGCGCCCGCGCCGATCCTCGAGGTGCGCCACCTGTCGAAGTGGTACGGCAAGGGCGACAGCCGCTTCCAGGCGCTGGATGACGTTTCGCTCAGCATCGTGGCCGGCGAAACCCTTGCCATCGTCGGGAAGAGCGGCTCGGGGAAGTCGACCCTGATGCACATCCTTGCCCTCCTCGATTCGGGTGATGCCGGTACCGTGTTGATCGACGGTGCCGACTCCACCGGGCTATCGCGTCGCGCCATCAACCGGCTGCGCAATCGTCGGTTTGGATTTGTCTTCCAACAGTTCTTCCTTACCCCGGGCTCCTCGGTGCTGGAGAACGTGATCCTGCCGTTGAAGATTGCCGGGGTTCCGTCCGGCGAGCGGCGCCGGCGCGGACTTGCGGCCCTGCGCCAGTTCGACCTGGCCGACAAGGCCGCCAACAACGCCACGGATCTCTCGGGCGGCCAGAAGCAAAGGGTTGTACTCACTCGTGCGATAGTCGGCGAACCGGATGTCATCTTCGCCGACGAACCGACCGGAAACCTCGACAGCGTGACGGGGGCGGTTGTCGAGGACGAACTCTTCGTGCTCAACCGCGACCGTGGCGTCACCCTCGTCATCGTGACGCATGATGAGGCACTCGCGGCGCGCTGCGCCCGTCAGATTCACGTCAGTGACGGACGTCTCGTCGACACGGCAGTGGCAGCAGCATGAACCCGCTCGACCTCATCCGTACCGCCGCGTCGAACACGGTGCGCAGCAAGCTGCGCACAACGCTCACCGTTCTGGCGCTGTTCGTTGGCGCTTTCACCCTGACCCTCACGACCGCGCTCGGGGCAGGGGTATCCGACTACGTCACGACACAGGTCGCCTCGCTGGGATCCAACGATGTGTTTCTGATCTCGAAGGCGTCCGCCAGCGCGGGTGGTAGCGGCCCACAAAAGTTCGACCCCGAGACCTCGAGTCCGTCGAGCGGCACGGCGAACCCACTCACAGGCTCGGCCGGTGCGCTCACCCCCGCCGATATCACCACGCTCAAGGGAATCAGGGGGCTGACCGGTGTCACCCCGATCTCTCCCGTCTCGATTGATTGGATCGCGACCTCCACCAGCGACAAGTACCAGCTGGCCATTGCGCCGACCTCCTCGATAGCGCGCGCCGACCTCGCGGCCGGTTCGCAACTGGATGCCTCCAGTAGAGCGCACCAGCTCGTCATCCCCGACAGCTACGTCAAACCGCTTGGCCTCGGGACCGCACAGTCGGCGATCGGCACCACCGTGTCCCTTGGCATAACCGACGTGCTCGGCGGCACCCACCAGGTCACCGCCACCATTGTGGGGATCTCCAACGCGAGCATTCTCTCCTCTGGTGCTGGCGCGAACGCCTCGCTCGTCGCCGAACTCGCCAGGGACCAGAAGGCGGGATCGAAGGCCCTGGACCGCTACCAGGTCGCCGTCGCCCACTTCAATCCGCACTCCTCCGCATCCGCCATCAATGACTTGAAGCAGAGGATTGGCGCGCACGGGATGTCTGCTCAGACCATCGCCTACCAGCTCGGCGTCGTGCAGACTGTCATCACCGGGATTACCGGTGTTCTGGACGCCTTTGCGATCGTCGCGCTCCTCGCCGCGGCGTTCGGAATCGTCAACACTCTGTTGATGAGCGTGCAGGAACGCACTCGGGAGGTTGGGCTCATGAAGGCGATGGGAATGAGCAACGGACGCGTGTTCGCCCTTTTCAGCCTCGAAGCCGCCTTCATCGGATTACTTGGCAGCGTAATCGGCGTAATTGCCGCGATGCTGGTGGGGCTTCCCCTGAACGCTGCCCTCGCGGCAGGCCCACTCTCGGGACTTCAGGGACTGCACCTGCTGCTATTCCAGCCGGCTTCGCTCGTGGGGGTCGTCGTCGTGATCGTCGTGATCGCGTTCCTCGCGGGTACTCTGCCTGCCCGACGCGCCGCGCGCAAGACACCGATCGACGCATTGCGGTACGAATAGGACATGACCAACCAGGCGCAGGACCGCCGCAATCGCAACGCTCGAGGGTTGGCAACCGCGACGCTGATCGAGAAACAGGCGGTACGGCTCGCCGCGGACCACGGAGCTGCAGCAGTCACCGTCGACCAGATCTGCGCAGCGGTCGGCATTAGTCAACGAACCTTCTTCAATCATTTCGCGACAAAGGACGACGCCCTGCTCGGGATGGACCTTCCGCGCGTCAATGAGCAACGCGCACGCGAATACCTCGCTGATCCCCGTGCGGGGATCCTCACGGGCGCGCTCGGGCTCATCGAACTACCGGTGGAACACGTCCAGGACCCAGAGATTGCTCTCGCTCGATTCGTGGTGCTCACCAAATCGCCCGCACTTGCAGAACGACAGGCCGCGCGTTTCATTCCAATCGCCCAGGAGGTTGAAGGCCTCGTCTATCTCAAACTCCGAGCCGTCGCGCCGAGCGGTATCGATGACGAGCAGTTGCACTCGGCTGCGGCGACGATCACCTCGATCGCGGCTGCACTGATGACCCGCATTGTGACGGGGCCGGATGCGCCGAACATCCCTCCGACGGATCCCCGAACCGCGCTCGAAGAGCTGCAATGGGTGTGGCCGATCTTGTTAGGCCAGACCGCCCCGACGGACACCAGCGACTGATCATCAATAAGAAGTGCGCACCATCGACGTTCGGGATTGATCTCTTTTCTTTGAACTCCGATGGGGGGCATTGCTCCCCTTCGCTGATCACGCAGCGAGGTGAAAAGTTGTCGCGAAGCGGTCAAGCAGCTCGCCGCGACCGTGCAGCACCTCAACGACTCCTGTCGCTATCGCGCGATCGGGTGCCAGTTCCCCCGAGATCAGGCGACGGATGTCCGGCCCGGTCGCGAAGGCAAGATCGGCTGGGCCGTCCCCGCGTTCCACGTCGAGAATCGAGCCATCCACCCGAATGAGCAATTCCGTCGTGCCGAGCCGTGCCGCGTAGGCCGTAGACGGGAGGGTCGCTGCGACCAGCGGTCGAAAGGCGGTCCTGAGGTCAATCGTCATCGAGTCGGGGGTGATGACCTGCTCCTCGCGTGGCTCCCCCAGGGCCTTGAAGCCCCACGCGCCAAGCGCGAGCACGACGGGCTCCAGTTCGCGACCGTACGGGGTCAGCTCGTACACGATCACGCGCGAGCGAGGCATCCGCCGGATCACGCCGGCCGCCTGCAGTTCCTTCAGCCGTGCTGCCAGGATGTTGGTCGGGATGCGCGGGAGGCCCTCAGCGAGTTCGCCATAGCGCCGGGGGCCGACGAGCAGGTCGCGCACGATGAGCAGGGCCCATCTCTCCCCCACCACTTCCATGGCTCGCGAGACGCCGGAGTACTGCCCGTAATCACGTGAGACCATCGACCTCAGGCCTGCTGGTTCAGGTAAACCTCGGGTCCCTGCCGGGCGGCGACCGGGTCCATCCACCCGAACTCGAGGATGTTGCCGTCGGGGTCGGTGAGCTGCCGCTGGTACATGAAGCCGTAGTCCGCGGCGGCCTGCGCTTCCGTTCCGCCGCCCGCGATGCCGTCGGTAACCGTGGCGTCGACCGCTTCCCGGCTGTCGAGAAAGATCGAGGTCGACGCTGACACGGCCTCCGATGGGTCACCGATCGGGCGCTCGGAGAAAGTCTGGAAGAAATCCCTGGTGACCAGCATGAAGTAGTTGTGATCCTCTTCCACGACGACGCAGGCTGCGTTGTGGTCGGTGAAGAGCGGATTGATGGTGAATCCGACGGACGAATAGAACGCCTTCGCGCGCTCAAGGTCGGTCACCGGCAGGTTGACGAACATTGCAGTCATTGTGGTCTCCTCTCAAGGGACCTGTAGTGGACAATGCCAACACTTGCAAAAAACAAGTGATGCGTCAAGACCCCGACGGTCAGGAGCGCGATGCGAGTGTTCCCCGGGGGCTCCCGGTCAAGCGCCCGCTCCTGGGCCGAACCAGACAGCAAGCGCGTCTCTCAGCCCACGTTCTGTGCCCTTCCCGACCCAGGCGACGTGTCCATCCGGACGAATGAGCACCGCCGCAGCAGAAGGTATCTCGCCCAGCACAGGCAGGTTCCACCGTCCAGCGAATCGTGCGCGAACGGCTGTCACTCGGTCGGCCCACGGAGAGATGTCGGGAGCCGCCGGCAGGTCGAAGTCGAGCAGCACCGGCTTCGCGCTCTGCAGAAGGGCGAACACCGTGGTTGCCCCGTCGGCCATTTCCAGGTCGAGGTCGGGCATCCTTCGTCCGAGCAGGGGATGACCCTGCAGGGCATGGCTCTGCAGGGGATCGCCTTGCAGAAGATCGCCCTGCCCCAGTTCGTAGACCACGTCGAGGCCGTGAATCAGGGCGGCGATTTGGTTTCGCGGCTGGTCCATCGCCATCAGCCCGTCGACTGTTTCGGTAAGCGCAACCGTACGTGGATCGTGGCGTTGCAGAACGGACTGGGCCATCGAGTGTCTCAGGGCGCGCGCTCCCGCTGGGTGCCTTTCGGCCTGATAGCTGTCGAGGAGCGACTCGGGTGAGATTCCCTTCACAACCTGTGCCAGTTTCCAGCCGAGGTTCACGGCGTCCTGGATGCCAAGTCCGATTCCCTGGCCGCCGGCGGGATAGTGGATGTGCGCGGCGTCGCCGGCCAGCAGTACGCGACCGCTGCGGTAGGTTGCGGCCTGCCGCGTCGCGTCGGTGAATCTCGAAATCCAGGTCGGGTTGTGCACACCGAAGTCGGTTCCGTAGACGGCCTTGAGTGCTTCGGCCAGGTCGGTGAGGGTCGGCTCCCCTGCCGTGACCAGTCGCTGCTCGGTGGTGACGACACGAAACGTCCGGCCATCCGCCATCACGGTGAGACCATGCGAGCCGCGCTCATCCTGGCGCACTCCGGCTGGCGGCACCTCGGAAACCTCGACCTTGGCAACCAGGTTGCTGCGGGTGGCCGGCCAGCCTGGGAACTCGATGCCTGCCGCCTTGCGGATGGTGCTGCGACCGCCATCGGCACCGACCACGTAGTCGGCGCGCAACCGCTGGTCGTCCGCAAGCTCGAGCTCGACACCGCCGTCGTCCTGGCTCAGCCCGGTGACCTCGTGCTCCCAGTGCACCGGCACACCGAGCTTCAGAATCCACGAGGCCAGGATCGGCTCGAAGCGGTTCTGCCAGAGGGCAAGCCCGTACGGATGGCGCGTGGGGAAGTCACTGATGTCGAGCACGGTGGTGCCGAAGCGTGCGGTCTGAGCGACGTGGCCGACCGCAAGAAAGCGATCCGCAATCCCGCGCTGGTCGAGGATCTCGATCGTGCGCGAGTGGATGCCACCCGCCCGGGAACCCAGCAACTCTCCTTGTGCTCGTCGTTCGATAACGTGCACGTCGATGCCGGCGAGCGCAAGCTCTCCGGCGAGCATCATGCCGGTCGGCCCGGCACCCACCACTGTTACGTGGGTCATGCGTCTCCCTCCCCGCGCAGCAGCCCGCCGCGCTGCAGCAGCGTAGGCCCGCTGAGGGGGCTTGCGGCAAGACCCGGTGCACTCGGTATCCTGAAAATGCAGGGTGATAGCGAGCGTGGAAGAGATCTACCTGCAGTCGTACAGGACCTGCCGACTGAGTGAGTTGTCGCGAAATCGCCCACTCAGCACGGGATGGCAGTGCCCGGTGACCCAGGAACGGACCGCTGTCAGCGTGGCGTTTGGCGGTGTGAGCGTCGCCGAAGTCGAGGCCTGCAGGAGTACGAAGCGCAGCCGACCAGAAACGACCATCGCCGTCAGCGCCGCCAGCGCGGGCGTCGGTGCCTGCCGGGAGAAACCGCCCATCGGGACTGGGTCGTGATCGGTCTGCAGGATGATACTGACCGCGATCGGCATGCTGTCGGTGGCAAATGTGAGCGCACCCCCAGGGTTACGGGCATCGACGTAGTTCAGCAGGAGTGCGTCTTCGGGGCTGAGGCCCGAGACCTTCGGAGCCGAAAACGGCGGCCGCACGAGCGGGAGGTGCGGATTCTGGCGGGTCGCCGCCACGGTGGCGGCCGTGGGGCGAGCCAGTCGGGGCCCGGCGAACGCATCGCTGGCGCTGCCGCCACCCCCCGGCCCGAGCACGCACAGGGACCACGCCACCGGTGAAACGACAATGGCGAGGCCCGCCGCGATGACGGCGACCCGCCACTGTCCGCTGCGAGCACCGCGGGCCTTTCGCGACAGCACGAGAAGCGCGATGCTGAGGGCCGCCGCTGCGAGCGTGACGATCGCCAGCCAGTGGAGCTTGGCGGATGCCTCGAGGATGATCGACGTGCCCCACGCGGCTTGCACCACGATGAGCGCGGGGAGCACAATCCGTCGCCAGTCTTCCGCAGTGCGGTAGGTCTGGATGCCCCACACCGTGGCATCGGCGGCGAACAGCGCCAACGGCAGGGCTATGACCGCGAAATAGGTGGCGTGCGGCACGAACGCCAGGCTCAACACGACAGCTGCCACCACCAGCCAGGCTGCAAGGCCGAACCCCGTGGCGGTGGAGGCCCGCTCCTCCTGGGTCATCGGAGGCCTGCGGGTCATCGGAGTACCGCCGGTCATCGGAGGGCCGCGCTCGTCACCGGGAACGAGCCCGCGCCAGCGCCGGAGGGGCCGCACGAAAGCCAGGACGAGCCCGGCGAATGCCAGCGGGTAAAGCCAGCCGATCTGCGTGGTGAACTGCGGCAGCAGGAGCTTGGCCCGGCTCGAACCTGCGCTGGAGGTCGCTGTCGAGTTGCCCCCGGACTGCCCGCCGCCCGCAACCGAGTTCAGCTGCGGCACGGCTCCCGGGATGAGCCCCGGTATCAGGCGGTCGACGCCGTTGTATCCGAACACCATCGAGTACGTGTTGTTGTTCGTTGTCCCGTCGATGAACGGCCGCGACGATGCCGGTACAAGCTGGATCGCGGTCATCCACGACACCGACAGCAGCACGCAGACGACGCAGGCGATCGCGGAATGCAGGATTCGCCGGCCGACCGAGGCGTGTGCACTGGCAAGATAGGCGACGACCAAAGCAGGCAGGAACAGCCACGACTGCAGCATCTTGGCCTGGAAGCCGACCGCGACCCAGGCCCCTGAACCGATCAGCCACCACAGCGACCGTGAGAGGATCGCCCGCTGGAGCGCGGCGAACGCAAGGATCTGGCACATCGTCAGCATGCCGTCCTCCATCGGCCGCCCGAACATCGCGGCGAGCATCGGGGTGAAGGCCAGCAAAGCCGCGACAACCAGGCCAAACTTCCTACCGCGCCACCGGGCTCCGATCACGTAGGCGAAATAGACCGAGATGACGCCCTCGACCGCCTGCGGCAACGCGAGCGCCCAGGCGTGGAATCCGAACAGTTTGACGGCGAGTACCTGCGGAACCAGGAAGCCTGCCAGCTTGTCGAGCGTGATCGACGAGGTCGGGTCGACGGATCCGAAGAAAAAAGCCCGCGGACTCGCAGCCATGCTCTTAGCTGCGGCGGCATAGTAGGTCGACAACCCGCTGTACCCGATGTTCCAGGTGTAGAGCAGCGCGGCGGCCGCAAGGATGAGGCCCAGGACGAGGACTACCCACCGCGGCTGCCCGCGGAGCACCCGGGTGACACCGGACCCGCCCGAACCAGCGCGGGAAGTCGCCGTGGTCACCCAGCGATCATCTCGTGGCGCTATTCTCCAGACAATCCGGTTGAGATGAACAGATGGCTAAACCTTTGTGCAGTGAGCGAGAATTCGTCCTTGGCGGCGCAACGGTGCTGCTGGCGCGCGGGCCCGCGAATGCACGCACCGGCCTGGTCGCGCGCGCGGCCGGCGGGGTGCTAGAGCTACCACCGGACCGGATCAGTGTCCAGCATTCCTGCCCCCGGTGCGGAGGACGAGATCACGGACGGCCGGTCGTCGCGGCGATCGGGCCGGACGATCGAACGTGCTGGGTCTCGTCCAGTCGCACGGGGAACTACGCGGCGGCGGCGGCTCACGGCAGCGCTCCCATCGGTGTGGATATCGAGTCCGTCTCACGCGTCTGGGCGCATCCGGTCGACGACGTGCTTCTTCACCCGATCGAGCGACGCGCGATCGCACGGCTTCGACCGGAGGCCGCGCGCAGGCGGCTGGCACAGCTGTGGGTCGCTAAGGAGGCGATCCTGAAATCGACCGGTGACGGACTCACGCGTGACCTGACCCAGCTCCTGGTGACGGTGCACGGCCGGAAGGCCACCGTGCAGTCGTGGCCCGACACCCTGGCGCTCGCGGCGCCCCCGCAGGTGCGACTGTTCGACGTCGGCAGCGATGTGGTCGGCGCTCTCGCGACCCAGCGCTGACTATCGGCGCTTGGGCAGTGCGGGCAGGCTGCCCTGGAACAGCCACGACTCGAGAAGCGGGCGCACAGGCGCCTGCGAATAGCCCTCGACATGCTGGATGAACAGCTCAGTTGTCACCGACCCGTGGCGGTGGGCGGCGGTCCAGTCCCGCAGCATCGAGAAAAACGAGTCGTCGCCGAGGGTCAGTCGTACCGCATGGAGCGCCAGCGCGCCGCGCTTGTACAGGCGATCGTCGAACATGAGTTCGGGCCCGGGATCACCCAGGACCAGGTCCTGGCGCAGGCCGCTCAGCCTGTTCCACTGCTGGTCGGCAATGCGCTGCACTTTCGGGCCACCGGATGCCTCAGACCAGAGCCATTCCGCGTAGCAGGCGAAACCCTCATGCAGCCAGATGTGCTTCCACGACTGGGCCGTCAGGCTGTTGCCGAACCAGGAGTGGGCCAGTTCGTGGGCGATCAGGCGCCGCGATCCGCCATCACCGTCGACATGGTTGCGGCCGAAGATCGACAGCCCCTGGGCCTCCAGGGGGATCTCCAGGTCGTCGTCGGCGACGACGACGGTGTATTGCGTGAAGGGGTAGGGCCCGAACAGCTGCTCGAACGCGCGGATCATGGCCGGCTGGTCACCGAAGTCGGCGTCGAATTCGCGCACCAGATCCGCCGGGATGAACCCGAACTGGGGAATCCCCTGCGCCGAGAGCGGCCGGGGACGATAGAGACCGATCTGCATCGTCGCAAGGTAGGTGGCCATCGGTTCGACCGACTCGTAGACCCACTGGGTGCGGCTCGAGCGGGCGGTTGTCGAGACCAGGCGCCCACCCGCGACAGCACGATATGACGATGCGAGCGTGATGGCGATGCGGAAGGTCGCCTTGTTGCTGGGGTGGTCGTTGCACGGGAACCAGGTCGGCGCCCCGCTCGGTTGGCCAGCGACCAGTACACCGTCGGAGAGTTCCTCCCAGCCGACGTCACCCCAGAGGCTCGGGCGTGGTGAGGGTGCGCCGTTGTAGCGCACAGTGACCGTGAAGTCGGTGTTTGCGTTGATCGGCCTGGCGGGGGTGATGAACAGCTTTCCCACGGACTGCGTGTAACGCGCTGCGCGGGATCCCTCGACGAGCACGTTGGTGACGGTGAGCCCGACGAGGTCAAGGCTGAAACGCGCGAGCCGCTGGGTGGAGCGCAGCGAGAGTGCGGCGACGGCGCCCAGTCGATTGGTGCTCACGCGGTAGTCGAGCACCAGGTCGTAGTGGGAAACGGTGTAACCCCCATTGCCGGAGGCGGGGTCATAGCGATCGCCAGCAGTCGCGGCGCCGGTGTCCGCCGTCGCGGAGTTCCTGAGGTTGGCCACCATCGAGTCTTGCACGGCGCCGGAGGTCACGTTGGCGGGTTCCACGGGGCAATCGGATTGCCAGACCAGATTCCCCCCGACGGCACAAACTCGCCGCGGAGAACCAGCGACGCAGGGCCGACCGTCGCGTCGGCGCCGATGGTGGCGGCCGGCAGGATGACGCTGTGCGGCCCGAGCGTCGCCCCCGCCTCCAGGCGCACGCCGTCGAGCACCATCACGCGGTCATGGAAGAGGTGCGTCTGCACGACGCATCCGCGGTTCACGGTGGCGCCGTCGCCGAGTTCGACCAGGTCGGCCTCGGGCAACCAGTAGGTCTCGCACCAGACGCCGCGGCCAACCCGGGTGCCGAGGGATCGAAGCCAGACGTTCAGGGCGGGTGTTCCCGCGGCCGCGACGGCGAACCAGGGCGCGGCAACCATTTCGACGAACGTGTCGGCAACCTCGTTACGCCAGACGAAAGAGGACCACAGCGGATGCTCACGCACAGCAATCCTGCCGACGAGCGCCCATTTTGCGCCGGTGGTAACGGCGGCCGCGACCGCTCCCGCCGCCAGCAGCACAGCGCCGGACGCGAGGACGGTCCACCCGACGCCCCAACCAAGGAGCAGCACCTGCAGCAGTGAGAGCACGCCAATTCCGATGGCGGCCGACAGCACCACCGGCACGAAACGGCACAGTTCCCACAGGAGCCGACCGACTCGCAGCCGGGCGAGCGGACGGAAGGTACGCGACTCGTCGAATTCGGACACAGCCCGCCGCAGCCGAACCGGCGGATTCCCCAGCCAGGATGACCCGCTCTTTGCCTTGCGCGGAGTGGCAGACAACACCGCAATGAGTCCGTTCTTCGGCACCGCACGCCCCGGGGCGGTCATCCCGGAATTGCCGAGAAAGGCGCGACGGCCGATGCGGGCTGCGTCGATACGCATCCAGCCATGCCCGAGTTCGTAGGAGCCGACCATTGTGTCGTCGGCGAGGAACGCGTGGTCATCGATTGTCGTGAGCCGGGGAAGAAGCAGGACAGTGGATGCCTCAACGTTCCTGCCGACCCGCGCACCGAGCAAGCGAAGCCACAGGGGGGTGAAGAGGCTCGCGTAGAGGGGGAAGAGTAGCGTGCGGGCGGTATCGAGAAGCCGTTCCGTCATCCACACCTGCCAGCCGATCCGGCTGCGCACCGGGTATTCGCCGGCTGCGACCCCGATGCTCAGGAGACGAACCAGCGCGAAGGTGAGCACGGCGTAGAGAACACCGGCCGCCGCCACTCCGAGTGGCAGCAACGCGAGTGCACGACCGATCCCCGCCCCGAGCGTCGCCGCCGACGCGACCGGGCCACCGAGGATCACGGCGCCGAGTGCAACACTCAGCACGGGAAGCAGGGACAGCGCGATCGATCCGGCGCCGTATCCCGCCAGCCAGCGCCGAGCCTCGGGCGGCCTGTGGCTTGGCCAGGTGTTCTTCGCCTTCCCGACGCGCACGGCCGGCGACCCGGCCCAGAGTTGCCCGGCGGGAATGTGGCCCTGCACGGCCGAGCCGGCCGCGACCTCGGCATCCTTTCCGATCCGCGTACCGGGCAGCAGGGTGCTCCGGGAGCCCACGGATGCCTCCGCACCGATGGCGATCTCCCCGATGCGGAGGAGGTCTCCGTCGACCCAGTAGCCGCGAAGGTCGACCTCGGGTTCGATCGATGCCCCCGCCCCGATCTTCAGCATGCCGGTGATGGGAGGCAGGGTGTGAAGGTCGACGCCACGGGCGATCTTCGCGCCGAGAGCCCGCGCGTAATAGCTGATCCAGGGTGCGCCGGCGAGGTTTGTCGCGCCGGACAGGTGGGCGACCTGCTCGGCGAGCCACAGCCGAAGGTGAACACTGCCGCCACGGGGGTAGTGGCCGGGCTTCACTCTGCGCAGCAGCAGCCGGGCGGTCGCGACCGAGATCAGCATCCGTCCCGGCGGTGAAATGAAGAGCACGATTCCGACGACGGGCACCCACCACGACACGACAGGCGCCCATCGCGCGCCCGCGAGTGCCAGCAGGTCGTCGGCGACGAGAAGGTAGATAACCCAGCGGATGCCCGCCAGGATGTGCAGCGGAAGCCCGAGCACTGTTTGCAGCACCCGGGTCGAGCGTGGTGTGGGCGTGACCGTCCGCCGTGCACGCTCGACGGCCGGCGCCCGGGCATCCAGCTCGGCCGCGAGCGCCCCGATCCGTGGTCGATCGTAAATGTCCGCGACGCGAGCTTCGGGAAAACGGGCGCGGATGGCTGAGGTCAGCTGGGCGGCCGTCAACGATCCTCCGCCCTGGGCGAAGAAATCATCGTCAGGTCCGGTCACTGCACTGCCGAGAATCGTGGACCACAGTTCGGCGAGCCATGCTGCGGTCCCGGTCAGGGTCTCGGCGGCGCGCTCGGACAGGGGCAGCGGCCACGGGAGGGCCGAACGGTCGACCTTGCCCGAGGTGCGCGTCGGCATGTCGTCGATCACGGCGAGCAACGGCACCAGCGCGGCGGGTAGCTCCTCCCGCAGCCGAGTCATCGCGGCCGGCACATCGAACGGCAGCGCGGAGGGAGCGGGAACCAGGTAGCCGACGAGCAGGTGGTTGCCCGCTGGCGTTGTCTGCACCACCGTCGCTGCGCTCGCAACGCCGGTCAGGCTGGCCAGCGCTGCGTCGACCTCACCGAGTTCAATGCGTCTTCCGCCCAGCTTGACCTGGTCGTCTGCGCGGCCCTGGAAGATGAGCCCCGCCCGTTCGAATCGGACCAGGTCACCCGACCGGTAGGCACGTTCCCATCCGAGGCTCGGCAACGGAGCGAACTTCTCCGCATCCTTCGCTTCGTCGAGATAGCGCGCGAGGCCGACTCCGCCGATGATCAGTTCGCCCACCCCGCCCTCCGCAACGGGCTCGCCATCGTCACCGACCACCGCGACATCCCAGCCATCAAGCGGAAGGCCGATACGCACCGGCTCGCCGGGCATGAGCAGTGCTCCGGTCGACACGACGGTCGCCTCGGTCGGTCCGTAAGTATTCCAGACTTCACGGCCTTCCACCGCCAGCCTCTCCACGAGTTCCGGTGGGCAGGCCTCCCCGCCGAAGATCAGCAGCCGCACCAGTTCGAGCGACTCAACCGGCCACAGCCCCGCGAGCGCCGGAACCGTGGACACGATGGTGATGCCGTGCGCGATGAGCCACGGCCCCAGGTCGACTCCTGACCGCACGAGCGACCGGGGCGCGGGAACGAGGCAGGCGCCATTGCGCCAGGCGAGCCACATCTCTTCGCATGATGCATCGAACGCGACCGACAGCCCCGCGAGCACGTTGTCTCCCGGGCCGATCGGTTCGTCCTGCAGGAAGAGGCGAGCCTCCGCGTCGACCAGGGCGGCCGCCGATCGGTGGGTCACCGCGACGCCCTTGGGCTTACCCGTGGACCCCGACGTGAAGATGATCCAGGCGTCGTCGGACGGCAGCACCGGATCGATGGGCGAAATGCTGCCGGTCGGTGTTCCGAGGGTCGGGGTGTCTTCCGGTTCACCCCGGGTTTCGAGAATCCGGCCGCGTGCCACCAGCAGGCCGTCGGCACCGACGACGCCCACCACGTTGGCCTCCCCGAAAACCAGCTCGGCCCGCTCCTCGGGGTCATCGGCATCCACCGGGACGTAGCTCGCTCCCGCGAGCATCGCGGCGAGAATGGAAATGTACAGCAGCCGACCACCGGACGGGATGCGGATGCCGACCCGGTCTCCGCGTCGCACACCGGCGACGACCAGCCGCGCGGCGCTGGCGTTGACGGCGCGCAGCAGCTCGCGGTAGCTGAGCGAGCCGTCCGCATCCGTGAGCGCGGAGGACTGTGGATTGGCCTCCGCCGTCTCCCGAAGGATGTCGAGCAGGGTGCGCGGCGGGGGTGCGAACTCCGCGCGTTCGAGCAGGCCTGGGGCTGAACGGCTCTGCATCGGATTGCCTTCCACACCGCGATCTCGCTGATCGGGAACTCCCCGACACTACGGACGGCTGGTGTACATCTGGTGAACAACGACCCCGGTGGGCGGGCGACCCTAGACTTTCCGCCGGAAGTAGACGGTGGCGCCGTACGCCGCCTGGATTGCGAGAGCGACCAGGGCTACGGCGAAGGCCACGCTGACGGGGATGCCCGGGTGGGCCACGGCGAGGGCGACGAGCACCAGGCCTGCAGCGAATTTCAGCCCGGGGCTCAGTCGAGGGTGGGTCGGCTCGGAATCCGATCGATCGAGAGTGAGTTCGAGTAGACCAAAACTGATCAGCGTCGCGCCGAGCCCACCGAACACGAAGGCCAGCACCCCACCGGGAACCGCGGTTGCGTGGCTCGCGGGAATGGCCTCGGCAACCCCGGCGCCGACCACGACGATCGAGGCCATCGCACTGATGTGCAGGTAAACCCACAGCAGCGCGATGGTGAATTCGGGTCGCGTCGGCCGCCGCGCGATGAAGTCGAAATACACCCACCAGATGCCGAATCCGATCGCCAGCCCGAGGGCAGCATCCGCCATCGTGAGAGGGGTGAGTGCCGCCGCCGTGTTCGCTGCAGCGACCCCCCGGATGACCCCGGCAAGTGTTTCACCGAGAAGGATCATCGTGAACAGGCCGAACCGTTCGGGAAACTTGTCGCGACTGATCGGGGGCAGCGTGACCTGGAAGCGCTGGGTGACGGCCGGCGCCGCAATGTCGGCGAGGACCGCCGCGCCCCACAGGACCAGCCGGATGGATTCGTCGACCGTGAAGCTCACGACGATAAGCACGACCGCCACCAGGAAGCCGACGGCGAACGAGAACGCCGGCTTGCGAAATCGCGGCACAAAGCGCGCGGCACGCAGCCAGAGCGCGATATTGAGTCCGCGGGCCAACAGGTAGGCGATCGCGAACCCGAGATAGTTGCTGCCAAGGCCGTCGGCGCCCCAGATGGCGAGCCCCGCCACGGCGAGGATCGCCAGGAAGACGAACAGCCGGTTCTCGAGCCCCGCAGATTCGAACCGTTCGGTGTAATAGGTGAAGCCGTTCCAGGCCCAGAAGATTGCGACGAACTCGAGAAGGAACCGCACCAGCCCTGCCGCATCCAGGTGCCGCTCGAGGTCGCCCGCAAGCACCGCAATGATGACCACGAAAACGAGGTCGAAGAAGAGTTCGACCCAGCCCACCGGGCGCGGGGTGTCGCCGTCGTCTCGGAGTTGCGGACGTTGCCATGCTCGCCCGACGGATGGGGATGACATGGCACCATGCTCCCAGAGTGTGTGTCGATCTGGTGAACCTTTGCGGCAACGCATTGACATCCCCGTCGGGGAGGTGGAAGGCTGCGCTAACACTCAAGACCTCGGTGTCTCATTCGTTCGTCGAACAGGAGACCCGATGGGATCACTCACCTATTCCGTGCGCGGCGCATTGCCGATCCAGCTCGACGACCGGGTACTCGCTCATTTGCAGGTGGTGGTCGCATCCAAGCTCCGCCTGCGACAGTCGTTCTTCCTCTCGTGGGTCGAGGACAGCCGGAAAGGTGGCGGCCGGTCAAGCATCTGGATGGATGCCACGATCCAGGTCAGGTTCACCTACGAGACCAACCAGCGACACCAACTCAACAAGGCCTGGCTCGACGCGATGATGCTTTCGGCGAATTCGGCGGGCGGGCTGCTCGTCTGCGAGGAGCCCACGCAACTGTCGCTGGCGAGCGAGCCCCCGTTTCGTCGTATCGCCCCGGCCGCCTGACGAGAAGCCGCCTGACCGGTCGCCGCCCCGCCAGGAGGTCTCAGGCCTGGCGGTTCACCCCGCCGCTTGTCGACACAATCGAGATCCCCTCGGGAGTTCGGCGCACACTCAGGCGGCGGTTACTGATCGAGTCGGCGACGTCGCGGATGGTGAGGTTGTTGTTCCGGGCATGGGTTCGCAGAACACCGAACGCCTCGTCCATATCGACGGACAATGAGTGCGCGATCATGCCTTTTGCCTGCTCGATCACGATCCTGCTGTCGAGCGCCGCATGAAGCTGCTCCGCGAGAATGTTGCCCTCCCTCACCAGGCGCTCCTGCAGGATGCCGATCGTGGCGACATCCGCGAGCGCCTGGGCCACCGCGGCGTCTCGCTCGCTGAGCGCCGTGGCGTTGACGCCGAAGAGGTTCATCGTGCCGATGACGGTGCCGCGCAACTTGAGCGGGGTGGCGTGAGCCGAGTGAAAGCCGCCCTCGAGCGCGGCCTTGCGAAAGGCGGGCCATCGGCTCGTCTCATGCTCGATATTCGGGACCGATACGGCCTGGCCTGTGGTGAAGCAGTCAATGCAGGGGCCCTCTGACGCCGCGAGTTGCATGAGCTCCACCAGGTCGGCGGCTTCGCTGGTCGAGGTCATGAGCTGTAGCGTCCCGTCGCCGTCGACGAGCATGAGCCCGCCGGCGGTGGTTGCCACAATCTCCGTGCACTGGACCACAAGGGTGTGCAGAAGATCGACGATATCGAAATCCGTCGTGAGAGTGTCTGCCACCGCCACGAATGCGGTGGTGATCCGGGTCTCCCGTGCCGTGCTGTCCATCGTGCGCGCTCCTTGGTCTGGTGGATTAATCGGTGAAAGTGCTGAAGTCGAGGTGGCGACCGACGACATCGCGTGCGATATCGGCGAGGGGTCGACCGGACGTGTAGGCGTACGCCCGAAGCCGGGCGAAAGCGTCGGTAGCGCTCACATCCAGTTGCGCCTGCACCATGCCGGTGGCCTGGTGCACCTCGCGGCGGAGGGCGGGCGCCAGCTCCTGCTCTGCGGCGACCGCCGAGTTGGCAGAGTGTGTTGCGAACCGGGCGGCCGGGGCGGCGGCCCGCCCGGCCATCGACGAGGCAAGAAGGATCTGCTCTTCGTCCAGCTGGCGTGGCTCAGCGGAGTAGAGGTCGACGACGCCGACACTCACGGCTCCCATTTTCATCGGGAAGGCGAAGACCGCACCCATGCCGATCTCGAGGGCCGCGGCGCCAAAGATCGGCCATCTCGACGAGCCCTCTGCGGCCAGGTCCGGGCACAGCACCGGGGCGTTCGTCTGCAACGCCTCCCAGTGCGGGCCCTCGCCGAGCTCGAACTGCAGTGCTTCCCCGCGAGCCGCGACGCGGTTGCTCGAACAGATCGTCGACTGGTTTCCGTCACTGTCGAACACCGAAATGGAGGCCCCACTGACATTCAAGGCGGAGACGAATGGCTCACAGAGGCCTGCATCCCCCGCGCTCGTGATGGTGCTGCGGATGGGAACCGGGATTGCAACCATGACGGCCTTTGACGTGCGTCTCGTGCTGAATGAACCCGGGCGGAGGCGCACAGAGCCGTAAAACGGCGTGCGCCCTAACCCGATCGTACGCGCACCGCGGATGCTCGGCGCATCGGTCACGCGGGCCGCGGGCAGACAGTCGGTCTCGGCACGGCTTCCCGATCTCAGTAGTGTGTCTGGTGTGCAGCGAGGGGCGGGACGAGTGGGTGGCTGGTTCCGCCGGCTACTCAAGCGCCGCGAACAGTCGCCGCAGGTCACGAGCGCCGATGATCGCGAGGCAGCGCAACTGCTGTGCGAGCTCGGGATCGCCATGCTCGAAGCCGGCCAGGCCACGAGCGACGTCGAACGCACCCTGACCACTGTTGCCGCCGCATACCGTCTCGACCCGGTCCGGCTGGTGGTGCTCCCCACCGTCATGATCGTGCAGCTGCGAAATGCCCAGCGCACGATCGAGGTCGACCTGGTGAGGCCGGGCGCCGCGCGACTCGACCAGGCCGCAGAGATCGATGAACTCGTCGCGGCTGCCGCGCGCGCGCGACTCGAGCCGTCGGCAGCCCTGGCGCAGCTTCGGGCGATCCGCACGTCGCCTCCGCGCTTCGGCGGCTGGCTGGCGTTCGTCGGCCACATCCTGTTGACGGTGGGTTTCGGCCTCGTCCTCGATCCCGTGGTGCCCGCAATTCCCGCCTACTTCCTGCTCGGGGCCATTGTGGGCGCGCTCGTGATGCTGGGGCGCCGCGTGCCGTACTTTGACGCCGTGCTTCCCGTGGTCGCAGCGTTCGTCGCGACCGTGCTCACGGTGCTGTTCCTGTCCAGTTGGGCGGGCGAGATCCCGCTGCGAATTATCGCGCCCGCGCTCGTGAGTTTCCTGCCCGGGAGCACCCTGACCATCGGCGCCGTCGAGCTCACCAGCAACCAGGTCATCGCAGGATCCTCCCGGTTGGTCTACGGGATCGCGCAGCTGCTTTTGCTGGCCTTCGGCGTCGTCGCCGGCGCCGCGATCACCGGCGGCTTTCCCACCACGACCGAGAGGGGCGCCGAACTCGGGTGGTGGGCCCCGCTCGCCGGCCTCGTACTGCTCGCGGTCGGGTACGTGTTCTTCCTCTCAGCGCCGCGGCGTTCGCTCGCGTGGCTCCTCCTGAGCCTCCTGGTCACCTACGGCGCGCTCAGCGTCGGCACCCTGGTGCTGGGTGCCGAACTGTCACCGTTCGCCGGTGCGCTCGTCGTCATTCCGTTCTCACGCCTGATCGCGCCGTTCCGCACGGCTCCTCCGCCCGCCGTCACGACGCTCGCATCGTTCTGGTTGCTCGTGCCCGGCGCGCTGGGCTTTCTCGGCGTGAGCGCAGCCGTCACAGGAGGGACGGGAGGGGTGAACCAGGTGCTCACGACCGCCATCTCCGTGTTCGCGATCGCTGTCGGCATCCTGGTCAGCTCCGCGCTCACCAACGCGGCCTCAACAATTCGTTTGCGCCGAGGGCACTGACCCCGACAGAACTTCCTCTACGTCGAATCGCCTTCCCCGGAGCACACTGTTTGTAGGGGCGCGGTCCGCCCGGCCCGTGAACCCTGAAGGGACCTATGAACCGAGTGCGCGCGGCTGCCACCGGCGCCTGGGGCTGGCTCGGTCGCCACGACCCCGGGTACGGGGCATTTCGGCGTGCGGGGCGAACCGCCATCGTGATGCCGGCGCTGTTCGCGGTCGGAGCAGGAGTCATACGCAACGGCGATGTCGCGAGCTTCGCGGCGTTCGGATCGTTCGCGCTCCTGCTGTTCGTCGACTTCACCGGAACTCTGCGCGAGCGGGTGCAGACCCAGCTCGGCCTGGCGTTCGCCGGCGCGGTACTCGTCTGCCTGGGAACACTGGTATCCCAACCGGTGTGGCTTGCCGTCATCGCGATGGCTGTCGTCGGTTTCGCGGTCCTGTTTATCGGCTCCGTGAGTTCGGTACTCGCCTCCTCGAGCACCTCCCTGCTGCTGGCCTTCATCCTTCCCGTGACCCTGCCCGGGTCGGTGGACTCTATTCCTCCGCGCCTGCTCGGTTGGGCCCTTGCCTCCGTCGTGAGCATCCTCGCGATCATCGTGCTCTGGCCAGCGCCGACCCGGGACCCGCTGCGTATGAGCGCGGTCCGCGCATGCCATGCCCTGGCCGGGAGGCTGCGCGCCGATGTCGCCGTCATGCTCGGGCCGGAGGATCCCGAGCTCGTTGCCGATTTCACACTCGCTGTTGAGGCAGCGGACGAAGCGATCGCCGCCCTGCATTCCGGTTTCCTTGCGACGACCTATCGACCCACGAACCTGTCGACTTCCGGGCGAGCGGTGGTGCGACTGGTCGATGAACTCGTGTGGCTGCACACCGTGATCTCGCGGTCAGTACATCACGAGCTCGCGCCGTCCGCGGCCACCGAACGTGCGCACCGGGCTGCCTGCCGGGTCAAGACGGCTGCCGCGGGCGTTCTCGAACGCGGAGCCGAGGTGCTCGAGCATCCCGAACGGGAGTCCGTCGGGCTCGCTGGAGCCGTCGCGCGACTGACGGAAGCACGCGTTGCCGTCGAGGAGGGCGCTTCGACCGAGCGGCCGGTGCGCCGTGCCGGGACACGGCGAGCGCTGGGCGGGCCGGATCCCGCACATGAGTTAGTCACAGCACTGGACCCCGGATTCCGTGCCCAGGAACTCAGCTATGCCGTGGCGCAGGTCGCCCAGAACATCGCGCTGTCCTCAGAGGCCGTTCGTCGAACCTGGTGGGAACGCCTGCTCGGGAGGCAACCCGGAAACCTGGTCAGCCCACTGCGTGCTGCAGTGCAGCGTGCCGGCGCGCAGGCGGAGCGCCACTCGGTCTGGTTGCACAACAGCATCCGCGGGGCAGCCGCGCTGGGAATAGCCGTGCTGCTCGCCGACCTGACGGGAGTAGAGCACTCGTTCTGGGTCGTACTCGGCACCCTGTCCGTCCTGCGCTCAAACGCACTGAACACGGGGGCGAATGCGGTTCGAGGAATTCTGGGAACCACCGTCGGGGTTGTGGTCGGCGCCGGTCTCCTGCTGCTCATCGGCACCAACGTGAGCCTGCTATGGTTGCTGCTCCCGGTCGCGATCCTGGTCGCCGGCACCGCGCCGACCGCGATCTCCTTCGCCGCCGGCCAGGCCGGATTCACCCTCACGCTCGTGCTGCTGTTCGACATCGTGGCGCGCTCGGGCATCCAAACCGGACTATACCGAATCGAGGACATCGCGCTCGGCTGCGGGGTGAGCCTCGCGGTCGGACTGCTGTTCTGGCCGCGCGGAGCGGCTGCAGCGCTGCGGCAGGCGCTCGCCGAAGCGTACTCGGACAGCGCGGGCTACCTCGAAGCGGCCGTCGCATTTGGGCTCGGTCGCTGCCAGCACGGCACCCCCGCACCGCAGCCCACCGCGCAGGGGTTACGCGCGGCATCCGCCTCCCGGCGCCTCGACGACACATTTCGCACCTATCTTGCCGAGCGAGGAACGAAGCAACTCCCGCTGGCCCAGGTGACCGCCTCGGTCACCGGCGTCGCCGGAGTGCGCCTGGTAGCCGACGCCATCCTCGACCTGTGGAACAACCACACGGTGGCCGCGGATGGCGACCGCTCCGCCGCCCGACGTGAAGTGAGCGAATCGACGAGGATCCTCGGCGACTGGTATCGCGAGCTGGGCCGCCGGCTGGTCGGCCAGAGACCACTGCCCGATCCATTGCCGGGTGACGCCATCGCCGACGGACACCTCATCGAGGCGGTTCGCCGGGACCTGCGGGATGAGTCGGGCAAGGCAACGCCGACAGCGGTGCGCATGATCTGGACCGGCGACTATCTCGATGCGGTTCGCCGCCTGCAGCCCGAGATCGTCGGCCCCGTGAACCTGCTGGGCGAGGAGGTAAGCGGCGGTCCACGGCGCGCGCGAACGAAGGCGTAGCCCGACCGGTTCAGGGCGTGCGCGGCGGGGTCGAGCGCAGTTTCGTCGCCTGCTCGAAGGCGTAGCCGAATTCGAGCAGCAGGCTGTCGTTGTACGCGGGCCCTGCGAAGGTGAGCCCGACGGGCATCCGGATGTCGGGCATGAGTCCCATGGGAACGGTGACGGTGGGGATGCCGAGATGCCGGATCACCAAATTGCCGTTCGCCACCCAGGTGCCATTGCGCCAGGCGTCGTCCGCTGATGCGGGATTCACATCGGAGTCTGCGCGACCGACGTCGGCCACGGCCGGAAAGACCACGGCGTCGAGGCCGACGGCCGAGAGCCAGTCTTCGAAATCGATGGTGCGAGTGCGCTCGAGCCCCTCGATGCCGTCGCGGATCGTGGGGATTTCCTCGAGCGGTCTGATGCCTCGCTCCCTCGCTCTCGTGACGTAGTCAGCCAGGTCGAAGTCGTAGTCGCCGTAGCGATCGGGGAGCGCACCAGCAGGATGCGGGAAGATCTTCGGGCCGTCGACGTCCTTCAGGGCGTGCAGCTGCGGATCGTTGTTGACCACAAGGAAGTCGTGCCAGGCGAGCATCGAAAGCTCCCACAGTTCATGCTCGGGGTAGTCGGCGGGAATGAGACCGCGATCGACCATGTCGCGTGTGCCCGGCCGGTCCTTCTCGTAGTTCGAGACGACGGGGAAGTCGACTTCGATCACCTCGGCGCCCAGCGACTCAAGGGCGTGGCGCGCCGACTCCCACAGTGAGATGACTGACGCAGCGGTGCGAATCGGCTCAGCAGCGCCGTCGTCCTTATTGATGTACATACGGGGAACGCCGAGCCGCCGTCCCCGCAGCGCGCCAGCGTTCCGCAGCGAGAAGTAACTCTGCGGTCGCACCTCCGACGTGGCCGGGATCGCGACCCAGGGCTGGCTGCGCCAGAAGTCCCCGCGCGTCTCGGGATCGTCGGCGACAATGACCTCAAGCACGGCGAACAGGTCGTCCATCGTACGGGTGTGCGGAACGACCACATCCATGGTGGGAACCAGCGGCCAGTTGCCCCGCACCGAGATGACGCCCCGCGAGGGCGTGTAGGCGACGAGGGAGTTGTTGGATGCGGGCGCGCGGCCGGAAGACCACGTCTCCTCGGCGAGCCCGAATGCGGCAAAGCTTGCCGCCGTCGCCGTCCCAGAACCGTTCGAGGAGCCGGAGCCGAATGCCGCCGTGAGATAGTCGGCGTTGTACGGGCTCTCCGCGCGTCCGTAGAGGCCACGCTGCATCCCGCCGTTGGCCATAGGCGGCATGTTTGTGAGGCCGAGCAGGATGGCGCCGCCGGCTCGCAGGCGACCGATCGTGAACGCATCATCGGTCGCGACGAGGTGCTCGAAGGCGGGCGATCCCGCGGCCACCGTGAGACCGCGCACCTTGTAGCTGTCCTTCGCGGTGTACGGAATGCCGTCAAGCGGGCCGAGCAGTGTGCCAGTGGCTCTGCGCGCGTCCGACGCTTCGGCTTCGGCCAGGGCATCCGGGTTGCGCACGACCACCGCGTTCAGCAGAATGCCGCCGTGGTCATACTTCGCGATGCGCCCCAGGTACTGCGTCACGAGGCCAACACTCGTGACGCGACCCGTCTCGAGGGCAGCCCGCAGGTCGGCGATGCTCGCCTCGACCACTGAGAACGATCCTGCCGACAGGTCGTCAACAGCCGACGCGTCGTCAACAGGCGACGAGTCCGCATCTGGTGAGGAGACCATCCTCAGTCCGCGAGCGGCGTCACCGGCCGCGAGGGTTGCTGCTGGGTGATGCAGTGGATGCCCCCGCCGCGCGCCAGGATTTCGCGCGCGTCGACGGTTACAACGTGCCGCCCCGGGTAGGCCTCGGCAAGGATGTCGCGGGCCGCGGCATCCGCTCGCTCCTCCCCGTAGCCGCAGGCGATCACGCCGCCGTTGACGACAAGGTGATTGACGTAGTTCCAGTCGACGAAGCCGCGGTCATCGCTGAGCGTCTCCGGGGCGGGCAGATCGATGATCCTCCACTCGCGCCCGGCGCTGTCGCGGGTCGTCTCAAGGAATTCCCGCAGCTGCCGGGATACCTCGAAGTCCGGGTGAGCCGGATCATCCTGCCGATGCAGCAGCAGCACACCCGGCTCAGGGATGGCCGCGACCATGTCGACGTGCCCGCGTGTGCCGAACTTCTCATAGTCCCTGGTCAAACCTCGAGGCAACCAGATCACCTGGCTCGCGCCTATCGTTCTCGCCAGCTCGTCCTCGACCCACTGCTTGCTGGCGCCCGGATTGCGTCCCGGGTCCAGTTGCACGGTCTCGGTCACCAGCACCGTGCCTTCACCGTCGACATGGATGGCGCCGCCCTCGTTCACGAGCGTCGTCCAGATCACCGTGGCGTTCACTGTGTCGGCGACGAAACGGGCGATCTCCCGGTCGTGGTCCCACGTCGCCCAGTCGGGTGCGCCCCAGGCGTTGAAAACCCAGTCGACGGCACCCAGGGTGCCCGCCTCATCGAACACGAAGGTGGGTCCGAAGTCTCGCATCCAGAAGTCGTCCAGCGGCGCCTGTTCGATCACGATCTCCGACGCGAGCATCCGTCGGGCCCGCCCCGCCTCAGTGGGGTCGACCACCATGGTGACCGGCTCGAAGCGGGCAACCGTGTTGGCGACCTCGGCCCACGCGGCGTAGCCGGCCTCTTCGTCTGCCGGGCTTTCGCCGAGGGATACCCCTTTACGCGGAAACGCCATCCAGATGCGGTCGTGCGGCGCGGTCTCGGCGGGCATTCTCCAACTCATCCGGCAATTCTCCGCTGACGTGCCGTGCGCGCGCCACCAAGCCGGAGTGAAGCGGTCTGGGTTGCAACCTTGCGGGGTCGCGAATTAGAGGGCGCTGGGCGCCGTCGTTGCTGTCATGCCGAACGCTGGCGCAGTCTGCGGCCGCGGCGCGGTGAGCATCCGGCGGATACCGCGCCTGATCTTCTTCCCGCGCCCGTTGAACCAGTCGTCGTCGTTCCGGTGGGTGGTCACCTCGAGGACAATGCCGCCCACGCCGAACACGAGATACCACAGGGCCGAGGCCCACTGGCCGGTCGCGACCGACAACAGGCCCTCCGTGATGAACGACAGGTTGATCAGCCAACTCGCAACGCGGCGAAGAGACAACGACACGTATCGCTCGCGACTTCCGACCACGGCCGACCGCGCCTGCACCTGCAGGAACAGTTCCGCGACGATCAGCACGAGAATCACGTAGGTCATGATGACCATGACGCTACCGCCGATAGCAGTGACCGCGCTGTCAGCGGGCGTAGAACTGCCTGTGCGCTCGTCGAACGGTGGCCGAAGGGCCAGCGTCCTGAGGACCCGCGCTGGGGCGCTTAAGCGAACTCAGGATGCGGTGCGCTCAACGACACCACGGATGAACGCGGCCTGTCCTGCGTGCTGCAGGTCGTCGCTCACGACGCTGACCAATCGCGCGGCCAGCGTTACCGGTGGTTTCCAGCGGGTGTCGACGATGCGATCGAAGTCGTCATCGGCCAGCGTGGCGACATACGCAACAGTGCGATCGCACACGGCGGTGACATAGTCGGCGAGCAGCTCTGCACTGGCACCCGCGACCTGGGCCACCTCAGCCGCACTCTGGGCATATCCGGTTTCGCCCGGTTCGAACGGTAGGGCAAACCGCTGCATCCAGCCGTCGCTCGTCCAGAGCTGGCCGAACCCGGCAACGTCCGCGACCTGGGCATCCTGGACGCGCCCGATGTGCCAGAGCAGCCAGGAGATGGTGTTGGCGTTCGGGTCGATTCGGGCCTCGAGCTGGGACTGCGACAGCCCTTTGGCAGCTCGCCTGGACGTCTCCTTCACGCGAGTGAACGAATCGATCAGGATGTCCGCACTGGTTGTCATGGCGCTCCCTTGTTTTGACCAGCCAACCAGCACCGCAGGCTATGCGCCACCCGGCCCGGAGAACGCTGCCCGGAAGATCGCGCCCGCTCGGGCTCGGATGTCGGCGTGCTCAGCGGGCTCTGACCGGGCCAGCGCGAACGCGAGCATCGCGACTGCGAGCATGACGTCGGCGGTTTCGACCTGCGGCGCGACGAGGCCAGCGGCCTGGTCGCGAACGAGGAGTATCTCCGCAAGGCCGGTGACCCGGGTCGCGAGGTGTTCCGCGCCCTGGTCGTGCCGGTGCGACGCGATGAGGTCGATCATGGCGGTCGACGCCACGGCTTGCTCCGCAATTGCGTCGAAGAGGTCGTCGAGGTGGGCGTTGGGTCGCGTCGCGATCAGCTCGAGCTCGCCGATGTTGTCGTCGAACACGGCGACGGCCAGCGCGACCCGATCCGGGAAGTGGCGGTAGAGGCTCCCCTGTCCGACCCCGGCTCGGCGGGCGACCGAGTTGAGTGGGGCGTTCAAACCGGCCTCCGCGAATACCTCTCGTGCGGCAGCCAGCAGCGCCCGCCGGTTGTCCGGCCCGGCGCTGGGCCCACGATTCGCTTTGGGCTGATCGGTCACTGGTGTAGCGTACTACCGGACAATGGTGTCCGGTATAACGAGAGGAACTCAGAAATGGCGAAAAACACGGGACAGTTGACGGGTGATTCATCCATCGGAACCTGGCTCGACGACCCGGTGGGCGGACCCATCATGGCGGAGCTGCTCGCCCAGGGCGGGCAGGATTCGGGTGTGCTGCGACCCGTTCGGCGACTCGCGCTCAAGCGCCTCATCAAGCTCAGCAACGGGATGTTCACGGCAGCGATGATCGACGACCTCGTCGCTAAAGCGGCCTCCGGCGAGGCGCCGGCAGCCTCCGCGACGGCCACCGAAGGCGATGCCGGAGAGGACGCCGAAAGCGACAGCGAATCGCCCGATGAGATCGAGCGACCCGACTGGGTCGAGCTGGTGACCGCCGGCCGCTTTACCGGCAAGACCGTCATCGTGACCGGCGCCGGATCCGGGATCGGCCGGGCCACCGCATCCCGCGTCGCCCGCGAGGGAGGCCGGGTGATCGCCGTCGACATCTCGCAGGAGCGGCTCGACGAATTCTCGACCGAGCACAAGAACCTGGATGTCACGGCGGTTGCTGGCGACATCACCGACGACGCAGCGATCGCGTCGATCGTCGCCGCCGCGGGGTCCACCATCGACGCACTCGCCAACGTCGCCGGGATCATGGATGACATGACGCCCGTGCATGAAGTGAGCGATGCCGTGTGGAATCGGGTCTTCCGTATCAACGTCGAGGGCACGATGAAGCTCATGCGGGCGGTCGTTCCCTCGATGCTGGAGCACCGGAACGGGTCGATCGTGAACATCGCCTCCGAGGCGGCGCTCCGGGGTTCGGCCGCGGGTGTGGCGTACACGGCGTCAAAGCACGCCGTCGTCGGGCTGACGAAGAGCAGCGCGTTCATGTATGGCCCCAGCGGCATCCGCGTCAACGCTGTCGCGCCCGGCCCGACCATCACGAACATCCAGGCGACCTTCGCTTCGAAGCTCGGGGCGGACCGGGTCGAGACCGGGATGGCGGTCATGACTGATGCCGTCGAGGCGGAGGCGCTCGCCGCATCCATCACCTTCCTGCTGAGCGACGATGCCGTGAACCTGAACGGCGTGATCCTGCCCTCAGACGGAGGCTGGTCGGTCGCCTAACAACCACGATCGAGTGTGCTCCTGTTGTGGGTGCCGTCACAGGCAGACCAGCAACTGGAGCACACTCGATGGGGTTTTGGGTGCGGGGTGCGTGCTCAGGCGGCGAGCTCGCGCTGCTCCGCCCCATCCACCAGGTACCGGCTGTAAGCCGAGATCGTCAGGAAGGTCGGGAAGTCCTCACGCAGGGTGACCTCGCGGAACACCGCCGCGGCGTCATCGAAGCGGTTACCCGGCTCGCGTGGCACCGACTCCAGCAGCGAGTCGAGCAGTGACTCCACGTAGCCATGCGTCACACGCGTACCCTCGAGCGTGGTGACGTCGCGATGGATCCACTGCCAGAGCTGCGAGCGGCTGATCTCTGCGGTTGCGGCATCCTCCATCAGGTTGTCGATGGCGGCGGCGCCGACGCCTCGCAACCAGCTCTCGAGGTACCGCACAGCGATCGACACATTGGCGGCAACGCCCGCGTCGGTCACCGAGCCGTCGATTTGCAGGTCGAGCAGCTCGGCCGCCGTGACGTGCACGTCGTCCCGGAGCCGCCCGACCTGGTTCGGCCGATCGCCCAGCACCGCGTCGAACTCTTCGCGCGCCGTCTCAACGAGGTCAGGATGCGCCACCCAGGTGCCATCGAACCCGTCGCCGGCCTCACGCTTCTTGTCTGCGTGCACCGCCTCCAGAGCGCGCGCCGTCACCTCCGGATCCCGCCGGTTCGGGATGAACGCGCTCATGCCTCCGATTGCATGCGCACCCCGTTTGTGGCAGGTCGCAACCAGCAGCTCGGTGTACGAGCGCATGAACGGAACCGTCATCGTGATCTTCGAACGGTCCGGCAGCACGAAGTTGCTGCCGCGACTGCGGAAGTTCTTGATGATGCTGAAGATGTAATCCCAGCGGCCGGCGTTGAGCCCCGCGCAGTGGTCGCGCAGCTCGTACAGGATCTCCTCCATCTCGAAGGCTGCAGGAATCGTCTCGATCAGCACCGTCGCGCGGATCGTGCCGTGCGGGATGCCGATCGCGTTCTCCGAGAACGTGAAGATGTCGTCCCAGAGTCGCGCTTCGAGGTGGCTCTCGAGCTTGGGCAGGTAGAAGTACGGACCTGATCCTCGCGCGATGAGCTCCTTCGCGTTGTGGAAGAAGTACAGGCCGAAGTCCACCAGGGATGCGGATGCTGGCGTCGCGATGCCCGCCGAGTCGACGTAGCGCAGGTGCTTCTCCACCAGGTGCCAGCCGCGAGGACGCATCACGATGGTCGGTGTCGTCTCGCCTACGCGGTATTCCTTGCCCGACGCATCCGTGAAGTCGATCTGGCCGCGGATCGCGTCGAACAGTGACAGCTGCCCGCCGATGATGTTCTGCCAGGTCGGGCTCGTCGCATCCTCGAGATCCGCCAGCCAGACCTTCGCGCCCGAGTTGAGGGCGTTGACCGTCATCTTGCGGTCGGTGGGGCCGGTGATCTCGACGCGGCGGTCCGCCAGCCCGGGTCCGGGGCCCGCAACACGCCAGGTCGGTTCCTCACGGATCGCCCGGGTCTCGTCCAGAAAGCGGAAGTCGCGCCCGTTGTCGATGGCCTTGCGCTGGTGCATCCGGGCGGAGAGCCGGTCGTGGCGTCGTCCCGCGAAGATGTCGTGAAGGCGGGTCAGGAAGTGCAGCGCCTCCGGGGTGAGGATTTCATCGAACCGGTCATCCAGGTCGCCCAGGATTTCGATTCGGCTTTGTCGTGTGGTCATGATCGTGTCCTTTATGTCGTGTGGGGGTGTGAATGGTTAGTGGAACTGGGCGGATTCGGTTGATCCGACCAGTGCGAGCGTTGCGCTCTCGGGGTTGAGAACGGTGGAGATGCGGTCGAAGAACCCGGTGCCGACCTCGCGCTGGTGCTTCGTGGCGGTGTAGCCGTTCGCTTCTGATGCGAATTCGGCTTCCTGCAGCTCGACGTAGGCGCTCATGTGGCGCTCGCTGTAGTCCTTCGCGAGCGTGTACATCGAGTGGTTCAGCGCGTGGAAACCGGCCAGGGTGATGAACTGGAACGCGTATCCCATGGCTGCGAGCTCGCGCTGGAAGCGTGCGATCTCGATGTCGTCGAGGTGGCTCTTCCAGTTGAACGACGGTGAGCAGTTGTAGGCGAGCTTCTTGCCGGGGAACTCCCGGTGGATGCTCTCCGCGAAGGTCCTGGCCAACTCGATGTCGGGCTCAGACGACTCGACCCACAGCAGGTCGGCGTAGGGGGCGTAGGCGTGGCCGCGAGCGAGCACCGTCTCGATGCCCGGGGTGGTCTCGTAGAAGCCCTCGGCCGTGCGCCCACCGGTGAGGAAGGGGCGGTCCCGTTCATCCACATCGCTTGTGACGAGGTTGGCGGCGAGCGAGTCGGTGCGACCGATCACGAGCGTCGAGACACCAGCGACATCGGCGGCCAGCCGGGCAGCGTTGAGGGTGCGGATGTGCTGCGACGTTGGGACGAGCACCTTGCCTCCCATGTGGCCGCACTTCTTCTCCGAGGCGAGCTGGTCTTCCCAGTGCACGCCGGCTGCGCCTGCGGCGATCATCGAGCTCATGAGTTCGTAAGCGTTCAGGGGGCCACCGAAGCCGGCCTCGGCATCCGCCACGATCGGCGCGAGCCAGTCGATGCCGGTGTTGCCTTCGGTGGTCTCGATCTGGTCGGCTCGCAGTAGCGCGTTGTTGATGCGGCGCACCACCGACGGCACGGAGTTGGCCGGGTAGAGGCTCTGGTCGGGGTAGGTCTGCCCGCTCAGGTTGGCGTCTGCCGCCACCTGCCAGCCGGACAGGTAGATGGCCTTCAGCCCGGCTCGCACCTGCTGCACCGCCTGGTTACCAGTCAGCGCGCCGAGCGCGGCAACCCACTGGTCTTCGCCACCGCGGTTGATCAGGTTCCACAGGTTCTCGGCACCGCGCTTCGCAAGGGTGTGCTCCTCGGCGACGCTTCCGCGCAGGGCGATGACATCTTCCGCCGTGTAGTCGCGCTGGATCCCGTTCCACCGGGAGGATGTCTTCCACTCGGTCTCGAGCTCCGCAGCGGTCTGCGTCTGGTCGCCGGGGCGGATGCCCGTGGCTGCCTTGTTGGTGTGTGCGTTCGTCATGGTGAGCCTCTCCTTGGGGTCTTCCCTTTCGACTTTGCTGCCACTGCGAGGGTTCTTCTGAACATTCATTGGCAGAAATAGTGTGATTTTTCTATTTACCGCAAGAGTTGGCGATGACAGAGTGGGGGTATGGCTCTCGATGTCTTCCCGGTCGATCAGGATCAGGACATGCTCGATTCACTCACCATCGGTCGCCGGATCCGACAGCTCCGCACCGACAAAGGGATGACCCTCGACGAACTCGCGGTCGCTCTCGAGCGTGCGCCGTCGCAGCTCTCCGTGATCGAGAACGGCAAACGTGAGCTCAAACTCAGCGAACTCCAGAAGCTCTCCCGGGCGCTGGGTGTGACGGTGGACCAGCTTCTGGCGCAGGAGGCGCCATCCGAGCGGGCCGCCCTCGAGATCGCTCTCGAGCGAATCCAGCGGGGGCCGCTCTACGCGTCACTCGACCTGCCGCCGTTGCCCGTTCGCAAGTCGCTGAGCGATGAGGCGATCCGCACCATCCTGCAGTTGCACGGCGAGTTGGAGCGCCTCCACCGCCAGCGCGCAGCGACACCCGAGGAGGCTCGCCGCGCGAATACAGCGCTCCGCCGAGCCATGCGGGCGCGCAATAACTACTTTCCCGAACTGGAGCAGACCGCGCGGTCGCTGCTCAAGGCTGTCGGTCACGCCGGCGGTCCACTTTCCCAGCGCGTCGCATCCGACCTTGCCAGCCACCTGGGCTTCACGCTTCACTACGTGTCCGACCTGCCCTCGTCGACCCGCAGCGTCACCGACCTGGAGAACGGTCGCATCTACCTGCCGGTGACGGAAGTCGGCGGCACCGACCAGCGATCCACCCTTCTGCAGGCGCTCGCCACGCAGGTGCTGGAGATCTCCGAGCCAGTGGACTACGAGGACTTCCTGCGGCAGAGGGTCGAGACCAACTATCTCGCGGGAGCGCTCATGGTGCCCGAGACGAGTGCGGTCGAGTTCCTGCAGGCCGCGAAGGAGCGTCGCGAACTCTCCGTCGAAGACCTGCGGGATGCCTTCGCCGTCACCTACGAGACCGCGGCGCACCGCTTCACCAACCTCGCCACCCAGCACCTCGGGGTTCCTGTGCACTTTCTGAAGGTGCACGAGAGCGGCTCGATCTCCAAGGCGTACGAGAACGACAACGTGCAGTTCCCGACGGATGCGCTCGGTGCGGTGGAAGGACAGATCGTCTGCCGCTACTGGAGCGCCCGCCAGGTCTTCGACGTCGCGGACCGTTTCAGCCCGTACCACCAGTACACGGACAAGCCCGTCGGAACCTACTGGTGCACCTCGCGCATCCAGAGCACCGCGCGCGGTGCCTTCTCGATCAGCGTCGGCACGCCGTTCGCCCACGTCAAATGGTTTCGGGGCCGTGACACGTCCAACCGGTTCACCTCAAATTGCCCAGACGAGTCGTGCTGCCGGCGCGCCCCCGCGTCCCTCGCGTCGCGCTGGGAGGGCCATTCCATTCCGAGCGCGCGCCTCAACAGTTCACTGCTCGCTGCCATGCCGACCGGGGTGTTCCCCGGCGTCGACAACACCGATGTGTACCAGTTCCTCGAGAAGCACGCGCCCAGCGCGCAGTAGTTGACCGCGCCGGCCACACTGTGCCGTCCGTCACTCGGGGCTGATAACTACTCGCTGGCCTCGAGCTTGGTGCGCAGCGTCGCCAGCTGGTCGTAGAGCTCGTGGGGCACCTTCGCACCGAAGGTTTCGAAGTACTGCTCGGTGTCGTCCGCCTCCGCGAGCCACGCATCGCGGTCGATCGCGAACAGCTTCTCGAAGTCGACCGGCTCGAGACCCTCGCGGTTGATGCCGCTGTCGTTCGGAACGTACCCGAGCGGGGTCTCTTTGGCACTGATCTGGCCATCGACTCGCTGCTGGATCCATTCGAGCACACGGGCGTTCTCGCCGAAGCCCGGCCAGAGGAACGAGCCGTCGTCGTCGGTACGGAACCAGTTGACCTGGAAAACGCGTGGCACGGTTGCGGTGCCACGCAGCGAGCGGCCAACGTCAAGCCAGTGCTGCCAGTAGTCAGCCATGTTGTAGCCACAGAAGGGGAGCATCGCGAACGGGTCGCGTCGCAGTTGCCCGACTGTGCCTTCAGCGGCCGCCGTTTGCTCCGAAGAGATCGTGGCACCCAGGAAGACACCATGATCCCAATCGCGCGCCTCTACCACCAAGGGCACGTTGGAGGCACGGCGGCCGCCGAAGATTATTGCGTCGATGACGACGCCGTCTGGATGCTCCCAGTCGTCCGAGATGGACGGGCACTGGGCAGCAGCAACAGTGAAACGGGAATTCGGATGCGCAGCCGGGGTGCCCGAGTTCGGGTTCCACGGCTCGCCGCGCCAGTCGGTGAGGCCGGCTGGCGGCGTCTTCGAGAGACCCTCCCACCACACGTCGCCGTCCTCGCGCAGGGCGACATTGGTGAAGATCGTGTTTCCCCACAGCATGTCGATTGCATTGGGGTTCGTTTTCGGGCCGGTGCCGGGTGCGACCCCGAAGAAGCCAGCCTCCGGGTTGATCGCGCGCAGGCGGCCATCCGGCCCCTGTCGCAGCCAGGCGATGTCGTCGCCAATGGTCTCGACCGTCCAGCCGGGGATCGTCGGGGTGAGCATCGCGAAGTTGGTCTTGCCGCAGGCGCTTGGGAATGCGGCGGCGACGTGCATCACACGGCCCGCCGGGTTGGTGACCCGCAGGACCAGCATGTGCTCGGCGAGCCATCCCTCATCGCGAGCCATGACAGAGGCGATGCGCAGCGCGAACGACTTCTTGGCGAGGATGGCGTTTCCGCCGTAGGCGGAGCCGAACGACCAGATCTCGCGGGTCTCGGGAAAGTGGCTGATGTATTTGGTGGAGTTGCACGGCCACGGGACATCCTGCTGCCCCGGGTCAAGCGGAGCGCCAACGCTGTGGACTGCCGGGACCCACTCGACCGAGCCCTTGATGGCCCGAAGAGCGTCTGTTCCCATGCGGGTCATGATGCGCAGGTTGGCGACGACGTACGGCGAATCGGTGACCTGCACCCCGAGCTTGGAGAACGGCGACCCGATCGGTCCCATCGAGAACGGGACGACGTACATGATGCGTCCGCGCATGCTGCCCTCGAATAGCCCGTCGAGGGTGGCGCGCATTTCTTTCGGAGCGATCCAGTTGTTGGTCGGACCGGCGTCGTCCTTGCGTTCGCTGCAGATGTAGGTGCGGTCTTCGACCCTGGCGACATCGCGGGGGTCGCTGCGGGCGAGAAAGCTGAATGGGCGGTGCTCGGGGTTGAGCCGCACAAGCGTGCCCTGTTCGACGAGCAGCCGCGTGATTCGATCGAATTCGGCTGCCGAGCCGTCGCACCACACGACGGCGTCGGGCAGGGTGAGCGCAGCGATCCTGTCAACCCAGTCGATGACGCGAACGTCGGTGCCCGCGGGGGATTCAAAGTAGACGGTCGAACGGGGCTCGCTCGGCGGGATGGACGTGGCAACCGGTGTGGTGCGGGAGTTCAGCGTCGTTGTCATTTGTCATCTTTCGATCGTTTCTTATAGCCTGCGCTGGATTTGACGGCAAAAATCCAGATCCGAGTTGGTAAAAACCCGGATATTTTCGATAAGGTTCAAGAATGAGCGACCTCACGACCCTTGGGCAGCGCATCCGGCACTTTCGAACGCTTCGGGGCATGACCCTCGACGACCTGGGGGCCGCCGTGGCGGTCGCGGGAAGCCAGCTGTCGCTCATGGAGAACGGCAAACGTGAGCCCCGGCTGTCGCTGCTCACGCGAATAGCCGACACCCTGGACATCCAGGTGGCTGACCTGCTCTCTGAGGAGCCGCCGACTGCCCGGGCCGGGCTGGAGATCCAGCTCGACCAGTTGCAGCAGGGTGCGCTCTACTCGTCGCTCGGCCTTCCAACCCTGCGCGCGTCCCGCAGCATGACCGACGACACCCTGCGCGTGATCGTCGGCCTGCACGCCGAGATCGCACGCCGGGCCCGGGAGGCGATCGCGACGCCGGAGGAGGCGCGTCGAGCCAACACCGAACTGCGCCAGCTGATGCGCACGAAGAACAACTACCTCCCCGAGATCGATGCGCTCGCGCAGGAGCTCGTGACGAAGGTCGGCTACTCGCGGGGCGCGTTGACCCACCGCGCGGTCTCGCGGATGGCCGAACAGCTGGGCTTCGCGCTCGTGCACGTGCCCGACCTCCCGCACTCAGCCCGCTCGGTGACCGATCTCGAAAACGGTCGAATCTACCTGCCTCCGGCGTCGATTCCGGGCGGTCACGGCATCCGCTCGATGGCCCTGCAGGCGATGGCTCACCGGCTGCTCGACCATCACGAGCCGAAGACCTACGCCGAGTTTCTCCAGCAGCGCCTCGAGATCAACTACTTCGCGACCGCCTGCCTCATGCCGCTCGAGCAGTCGATCGAGTTCCTCGGCGCGGCGAAGGCGGATCGCAACATCGCAGTGGAGGACTATCGCGATGCCTTCGGTGTCACCCACGAAGCCGCGGCGCTTCGGTTCACGAACCTCGCCACCTCGCACCTCGACATGAACGTGCACTTCCTTCGCGTTGGCGACGACGGCGCGGTCGCCAAGGCTTACGAGAACGACGGGCTTCGCCTGCCGGTGGATGTCACTGGCTCGACCGAGGGGCAGCTGGTCTGCCACTACTGGGCCGCTCGGCAGGCCTTCGATCGCACGAACCGCACGACCGAGTTCTACCAGTACACCGACACACCCGAGGGAACCTTCTGGGAGTCGTGCCAGACGGGAACCGGCCCCGACGACGAATTCTCGATCACCATCGGGGTGCCTTTCGCCGCCGCGAAGTGGTTCCGAGGTCGCGAGACCCCCAACCGAACACTGTCGCGCTGCCCTGACCTGTCCTGCTGCAAATCGCCGTCGAATGAGCTGGCACAGCGCTGGGCGGGCAAGGCCTGGACGAGCGCCAAGCTGCACGCGCACATCCTGTCGCCGCTGCCGAGTGGCACATTCCCCGGGGTTGACGACCAGGAACTGTACGCCTTCCTGGATGCCCACGCGGAGTAGCGGTTCGTCTGCCCGGCCCTCAGTAACCGGACCCTTTCTCCGTGAGGGGCGTGAATCTGGTCTCTGGAGGACCCTCCAGAGACCAGATTCACGCCCCTCAACGAGGGTGGGTGGGGGCCGGCAGGGAACACGGAATGGGAGGATTTTCGGCCTGATCCCCGGTCTCCTGCTACCGTGGACAGGGAGCTCGCGTCAGATACACCCGCTGGGATGCTCCCCGGACTAACTCATGAGACCTTCTTTTATCAACCTTCGCGTGGGCGCTGCGGCGTTCGCCCTGATTGCCGTCACCGCTGTCGCGCCCCCTCCACAGTTGTCGCAGACCCAGCTTTTGACCATGTACAACGCGGCATTCGCGCAGAAACTCAAGGTCTCGAGTTCGGAGCCGGAGACAGTAATTGTGCACGGCGCCTACTCGGCGACCGACGGCATCCAGACCCTCGCCAGCAACGGCACCAACTACGACTGGGCCAAGCTCGTGCTTCTCGACGGGGGCTGGCCGCAGTCCGATAACAACGTGACGGTGATCCTTCGATGGATGCGCCAGGAGAACGGAACCAACGACTGGTGGAACCGCAATAACCCGCTCAACAACGGGTATGGCGCGCCGGGCGCGGGGGGAACCGGGAGCAACGGCACCCTTATCCTTGGCGCCCTTCACGTAGCGCAGGCCCTGCAGGTCGGCGCCGGCGGTGGCTACTCCGGCATTGTCTCGGCGCTCGCGGCCGACTCTGATCCGAGCATCACCGCTGAGGCGATCTGGGCATCGAGCTGGTCCACCAGCCATTACGCGAACGGCACGCACTGGAGCGTCGCACCGGTACCCGTCGTCAAGGCCCCCGCCAGCGCGTGGTGATGCTGGCCGCCTGCATCGCGACCAGGATGATTCGCTAGTTCGCGAGCGCTTGCACGCGCTCCAGCTTGCGGCGGTCGTAGATCGTCGTCGCGACCAGGCCGATGGCCACGCCGAGAATCGCTGCCCCCGCGCAGAACAGCAGCGCCCGGCCGAGGCCGGAATCGGATGCCGCGTCGAAGTACAGGATCGACCGGGTGCCCAGGTAGATCTGGTGCATCGGTTCGAAGCTGCCCAGCCAGCGGAACAGCGGTGGGGTCGCCTCGAGCGGGATCGTTCCCCCCGCTGACGGCAACGAGAAGATCACGAACACGAACAGGTTCACGATGAGTCCGATACTGCCGAAGATCGCGATGATCGTCTGCGCGACGAGGGCGACGGCGAGGATGGCTGCGGCCGAGTATGCCCACAGCAGCAGTGGATGACCGATCGGCATCCCGAGGGCGGCGGACACTCCGAGGTAGAGCGCGGCGACCAGCAGGGCAAGCACGGCCATGATCGCCCACTTGACTGCGAGGGTTGCGCGCCTGCTGAGGCCGGAGTGGCGTGCGACGACGTAGACGGGTCCGAATTCCGATGGCACGAAGCCGAGGGAGCCATCCACCAGGGTGCTCACGATCATCGACCCGGTGAACCCGGCGAGCACGAGCAGCAGGGCGTAATAGAACGCAGAGAGTCCGCCGCCGGTGCCCTCGGGCAGCGCGTGGTAGGGCGTGATGGTGACTGTGATGGGCGTGGCCAGAAGGGCTGTCGCGGCACCGGTCATCGCGGTGGGATGCCCGGCAGCGGTGAGCTCGGCGCGCGTGCTTGAGACGAGCTGGGTGCCGACTGCCTGGTTGACCTTGTCGAGGGCTGTCGTGGCGAGTGTTGTGACGATTCCGGGGATGGCCGTTCCGGCACGCGGGTTCGTGTAGACGGTGATCACGGGTCGTGGGGCCGGTGCCGCGCTCACCGTGGACCGGGCGAGACCGACCAGGCGCGAGCTGAGATCGCTGGGGAGCACGATGACCCCGTACAGCGTGCCCTTGTTCATCCGCGACTCCGCTTGCGCCAGCGTGAGGTGCGAGAGCGCGAACTTGGTGGTGTTGATCCCGGAGGCCAGTTTGTCGGCTATCTGTTTTCCGGCATCCAGCTCGCCGGATGAGGTTGGGACGGCGGTGTCCTGGTTGACGATCGCGACGGGGAACGACTTGAGGCTAGTCGAGGAGTTGATGGTGCCGCCGAGGTACATGGCCGACAGGAAGCCCGCGACGATGAGCACCACGACGGTTGGGAAGGTCCAGAGCCGCGGGTTCGCGAGCGGGCGGTGGATGATCGTGGATTCGTTGTTCGACATCTCTGTTTCCTTACAGTTGTCAGCTTTCCTAGTAATATACACCTGTAAGATAAACTGTCAACCGACAGGCGGCCCAGCGAGGGGAGTGATCGTGGATCCACGGCAGGTGAAATCCCGCGAGGCGTTGATCACCGCGGCGATCGACCTCGTCGACGAGCGCGAGCTCGGCGAGATCAGCGTCACCGATCTCGCCAGTCGAGCGGGGCTGACCCGCATGACCTTCTACCAGCACTTCGCCGACCGCGACGCTTTGCTCCAGGCCGCCGGTGCCGAGCGCTTCGAGTCGGCACTGGGCGACTTCGGTACCGGCGAGGGCCAGCGCCGTGGTTTGCTCGCCGGATCGCAGGTACTTCTCGATCATCTGTCGGAGCACCGCGTGTTCTACCAGCGGCTTGTGCTCGGCACTTCGGGCATCCAGACCTACCAGGCGATCCAGGCGTTCCTGTCCGATCGCATCGCTCGCGCCGCCGCGCTGGACGGTATCGAGCTCGATGAGGCGCAGCGACTCTTCCTCGGTGGGGGCGCGATGGCGCACATCTCGCGGTGGCTCGACGACGATGCGACGCGGGTCTTTCCCGAGGATTCGACTGCCGAAGCGATTGCGGCCCTCATCTCCAGTTATATTCGCGCGCCCGGGCCTCGCTGAGTCGCGCGCTTTCCGCACCACAGTTCAATAGGCTTGTGGTCGCCGGAGGTCGACGGGAGGCACGATGGACGGCATGCATCCCCTGTTAAGGTCCGGGTTGGGCCTCTTCCGTGAGGCGATCGCGCCCGTCTCCGAAAGCATCTGGTGGGGTCCCGAAGAGAGCCTCTACTGGTGCAACGCCCTCGAGGGAAGCATTCACCTCAGCCAGCTCGGAAGGGCCACCAACGGACTGGACGATCGCATCGTGCGCGTGCCCCCGATCCTGGCCGCGTTTGCGCCGTCCCCGGACGGCTATGTGATCGCGGGTGCCAGCGCGGTAGCGATCGTGAACCCCAACGGCGGCTTCGTGCGCACGCTGGCGCGCATCCCGCACGCGACCGACCAGATTCGCTTCAACGAGGCCAAGTGCGACCCCTACGGAAGACTGGTGCTCGGCACAACCGGGCTGGACGGATTCTCAAACGGCTCGATCTACTCGGTTGATCCGACGGGCGAATGGCGGTCGATCTATGACGGTGCGGGGCTCGTGACGGGCGTGCAGTGGTCGGATGACGGCAGCCGAATGTGGTTCACCGACACCCGCCTGTCGACGATCTTCACCTGCGACTACACCGCGCACGGCGAGATGCGTAACGTGCGGTCGTTCGTTCGCGGCGTGCGCGGGGAAGGGCTCGCACGCGATATCCATGGTGGTTTCTGGACCAGCGGCGGCGGCGGCCGGGTCGTTCGGTGGGACTCGAACGGCGAGCAGACGCTCGAGCTGACAGTCCCCGCGCGTCGGGTCACCTCGCTCGCGTTTGGAGGAGGCGAGCTGTCCACCCTGTTCATCGCCACGTCCCGCGTCGGCCTGACGCCCACGGAGATCAGCGCCAGTCCGCTCAGCGGTTCGATCTTCGGCATCGAGACCGCAACGAAGGGGTACCCGACCCGGCCCTTCGGTCGGCCGTAGCCACGGCGACGACGCCCGGTTTCAGTTGGTATAGTCGTGAGGTTGGCTTTTAGCCAGCCACATGCGCCCGTAGCTCAGCGGATAGAGCAATTGACTACGGATCAATAGGCCGGGGGTTCAAATCCCTCCGGGCGCACACTGTCCTGTCTCGGGACATAGGAAACCGTTGAACCCCTGGGTTCAGCGGTTTTCTTGGTTTTGGGGTTGGTAGTCCTTGGTGGGGTCGAGGATGAGTTCGCGGATGAGTTCGCCGGTGGTGGCGTTGATGATGTGGATGTCGAGGTCCTGGATGAGCATCGGGACGGGGGTTCGGGCGTGGGTTCGTCGTCCGTGGGTAGCAGATCCCTTAATCGTGTCCCACGACATCGCGCGAACAGGGGGGCCGGAGGCGGACGAAGCAATAGACCATGTCATCGACGAAGTGACGCGGCGTTGGAACGTGCCATGATTCGGCGAGATGCGATCACAGCGTCCACGTCAAACGCGGATGATGCAGCATTTCGAGCTTTGAAAGACGTGACAGCAATCGCCCAGACGCCGGCACGGTTACTGTGCCCGCAGCGGGCGCCTCCGGCGCATCAGGGCAAACCTGCAGATGATCAGTCCGGCAAGCAGTAGGCCACCACCGGCAAACAGTGTGTTTGTGGGGTCTATCCCGGTGGCGGCAAGCACGGGTGCGGCAAGGTAGGTGAACCCGCCGGTTGCGGTTGCGCTCGGCCCATCCGCCCCGATCACGGTCACGTCTACCACGCCCTTCACGGAACCGGGAGACGTCACCGTGATGGAGGTGTCAGAAACGATGGTGAAAGAGCTGGCGGCAACAGCCCCGAAATCGACTGCTGTGGCGCCCGTGAACCCGGTCCCGGTGATGGTCACGGTGGTGCCGCCGTGCGCCGTCCCGGTCGCGGGGCTGACGGCGGTAATGGTCGGCACCACGTAGCTGACATCAACGAAGCCGGGGCCGCCGCCGCCGTAGTTTCCTGCGGTCGTGAGGGTACCCGCGAAGTACGAGCCGCCACCCCCGCCACCGCCGTTGGGGCCGGTGTAAGCGCCACCGCCACCGCCGCTGTAGCCGCCGCCGCCTCCGCCCGCGGGGTCGGATGTCCCGCCCCCGCCACCGAACGCGCCGCCGGTACCGCCGGAACCGCCCGCTGCCCCATCCGCCAGCGAATGTCCGCCGCCGCCTCCGTTCGAGGTCCCGTCGGTCAGGAGGCCGCCTCCGCCACCAGCGGTGCCAGCCTGGCCCCCGTTGCCGTTGGTACCGCCAGCACCACCGTTGCCGCCTGCAATACCTGAAGTGCTAGTGCTCGCCGATGAGGCGCCTGTGTTCGAACCTTGCCCGCCGCCGCCGCCAGCTGCTGCAAGGATGCCGCCCAGGTTCGCCGTGGTGTAAATGAAGGAGCCTCCGCCACCGCCTGCGCCTCGGGAGTATTCCTGCCCGTTGCTGCCGTATCCACCGACCACCACGTTGAGTGTCGTCCCGGGCGTCACAGACAGCGTCCCCGTCAGTTCTGCGCCGAGACCGCCCCCACCGTAGGATGCGCCGCCCTGGCCGCCGGCAAGGTCGACGGAAATCTTCGTAACCCCAGTCGGAACCACCCAGGTCTGGACCGCTCCCGTTGCGGAGAAGGTTTGGACCACGTCTGGTGGCGTCGCGAAAGCAGGAGTCGCGGTTGCGATTGCGGCGGCGATAGTCAGGGCCGCTGCGCTTGCAGCGATGGCCCTCGCATGGAATGAATTCATTGAGTCCCACTGCTTCCCGGTCACGGAGCGAAGACACGACATCCGTCGAAGTGGGGCTGCTCGTCACCCACGATACGCGAGGTTAGGGATGCCGGCCCCACCGAGCGCGCAATAAATGTTGGCGTTGCGCGCTATCCCGGGAGGTTCTGCGTCGTGGGACTCGATTTATGGCACCGTTAGTCGTGCCATATGTCGAAGCGTTCGGCTAGTTCGTGGTAGTCGGCGTCATTGGCCCCCGTGTCTGCGAGCTCTCGCACAGCGGTGAGGTTGACGTCGAACCCGCCGGGAGAGAAGATCGTGATGATTCGGGCGCCGTCAGGGGCGGACACTTCGTGTCGTGTCGGCGGAGTGATGTTGACGGTGTCTCCGACTCCGGCCGTCAGTGACTGGTCGTCGAGCCGGAAGTTCACGCTGCCTTCAAGGACGAAGAAGACCTCGGTGGTTTCTTTGTGGTGGTGGCGGGCGAGGAAGAATCCGGGTTTCAGGGTGTCTTCGACGACCGTGATGGCCCCGTGGGTGAGATGAGCGGGGGACAGGACCCGGACTGAGTCGTTAGCCCAGGCGAATTGGGTGCCTCGCCCAGCAGGAATATGGCGGGACGGCGCGGTCATGGCGTCGCGTCAACCACAAGGAGTGAGTGACTCACAAGGAGTGAGTCACTATCGTGCGGCCCAGCTCGGTCAGGGAATACTCGACTGCAATTGGTGCTGTCGGGCGCACGGTTCGTTGCACGCAGTTCGCATGTTCCAGATCGCGCAAGGTCTGCGTGAGCATTTTCTGTGAAACCCCGTCGATTGTTCGCAGTAGTTCGCTGAACCGGTGGGTGCCGGCACCCAAAACGAATACGACTAGCGGGGTCCACTCCCGCATGGCTCGACGACGAGCTTCACCCTTTCGGGAGCCATGTGATGCAGGTCGACGGTCACCGCATTCACGATATCGACGAGGGAACCGGTACGACCCTGCTATTCGTGCACGGAAATCCGACCTGGTCGTTCGTCTACCGTGAGGCCATCGCCCTTTTGAAACAGAGCTTCCGCTGTGTCGCCGTAGACCTCGCCGGCTTCGGCCTCTCCGAAGCGGCGCCAGGATTCTCCTATCTTCCGGACGCCCAATCCGCGCTGCTAGCCCAGCTGATCGAAAACCTCGACTTGCGCGACTACACGGTCGTAGTTCATGACTGGGGCGGTCCGATTGGCCTCAGTGCGGGCCTCGCCGTGCCGGGCCGACTGGGCGGCGCGATCATCAGTAACACCTGGGGCTGGCCGGTGAACGGAGATCCCGGCCAGCCACAAGTGGCGCAAACTGAGCCACCTCGAAATGAGCCACTACCGAATGCCGCTCCCCCTCGGTCACCGCACACCCACATGGGTACTTCCTCGGCAGATCATCGAATCCCGGGACTTCCTTGCAGCCCTCGAAACCCGCCTCACCGAGAACCCGGAACTGCCCGTGCTTCTGATCTGGGGTGACAAGGACGACGCTTTCAAAGAGCCAGAACTCTTGCGCTGGCAACGTCTTTTCCCCACCGCAGAAACCGTCCTGGTCCCCGGGGTTGGGCACTTCGCCGCCTCCGAAGCGCCTCAGGAATTCGTCGACGCCATCCGGCAATGGAACCCAGCGGGGCGGTGAGCCGCTCGCACCTGATTGAGTAACTTCGCCCTTTTGGGACATTGTCGCCGGTTCGCGCAGGCGAATTAGTCACAAGCGGGCGAATTTTGCGTCGCGATCAGCCCTCGAGCGCTCTCACGCACGCCGCAAGGCCGCGGGCGAGAGCCGCGGACTCGGACGGCGTGAGGCCGGCGAGCATTCGCCGTTCGACGCCGTCCACGAGTTCCTGGGCGGAGTCGAGGGCGGTGGCGCCCGCCGCCGTCAGAGTGGAGGGGAGCGCCCGACCGCTCTCCGCCTGGGATGACCGGGAAACCAGGCCGCGGTCGACCAGTTGCTGCAGCATCGCGTTCATCGATTGCCGCGTGACGAAGGTGGCCCGGGCGAGCGCCGCGGCGGAGATTCCAGGTTCACGGCGAAGGTGATGAAGACAGGAGTACTGGGACACCGTGAGGCGGAGCGGTTTCAGCGCCTCCTCCATTCGGAGGTGAAGCAGTGACTGCGCGTGCTTGAGCGAGTAGCCGACCTGAGGATCCGAATTGACCATGTCAGTATCCTGACATACTCTGGGATGTAAGAAAACTGACATAGGAGATTCACCATGACCGTTACCGGTCCAGACTTCATCGCCCTGCAAGTGCGCGACCTCGAGAAAGCGGCAACCTTCTACGAACAGGTTGTCGGGCTCACGCGAGCGCCGTTCTCACCACCGCACGCCGTCGTCTTTGACACACAGCCGACCTTCGCCGTGCGGGATCCGAGCCCCGGCGTCGATCTCGACTCCGGCCCCGTGGGCCTCGGTGTCGCACTCTGGCTGCACGATCCCGAGGCAGTAGCCCTTCACGCGACCCTCGCCGACGCTGGCGCCGTCATCGTCCAGGCGCCATTCGAGGGACCGTTCGGCACGACGTTCGTCTTCCAGGACCTCGATGGGTACCGTGTGACAGTGCACGATAGAGCGACCCGGGGCTGACATGGTCGCAGGCGAGCCTCATAAAGGAGCCAACTAATGGAACTCGTTCCGAAACCGAAGACCACGAAGAATCCGCCGGAGCAGTTCACTGGCGACGTGTGGCTCGACCCCATTATCGGGCCGAGAAACGACGACCAGCGAATGACGGTCGCTAACGTGCGGTTCGCACCCGGCGCACACACCGCCTGGCACTCCCACGCCCGCGGTCAAACGCTTCACGTCACCGCGGGAGTCGCGCTGATCGGAACCCGGGACGGCACGATCATTGAAGCGCGACCCGGTGACACGATCTATACCCCGCCGGGCGAGGAGCACTGGCACGGGGCAACACCCGACGACTTCATGACCCACCTTGCGATGCTCGAGCTCGGCGACGACCCAGCGACCACAACGGTGTGGCTGGAGCACCTCACCGACGACCAATACCACCGGCCCTAGGACCTGGCGAAAACGATCGTCATCGTCGACGGCGTCGCTACTCCTCCAGCTTTTCGTTGATCGAGTCGGCCTCGCGCACATCCTCGTCGACGGTGTCCTCGGAGTCCGTGGTTTCGCCCTCGTCGAGTTCGTCGTTGTTGGACTGCAGCAACTCTTCCCCGTCGGTGTTGGGGATGAATGGAAGGATCGGATTGTTCGACATTGGAGCACCCGTTTCTTATCGGTGTTGAGTTATTTCAGACAACGCCGTTATGTGACGGGATTCAAGGGCTTGCGGTCTCGGATCCACCAGCTATCGGGTCCTCCGTGCGCACCAGTCACGCTGGATGCGGCACCTCCGCCAGGATGACGTCGATTTGGCCGAGCGCCAGCCCCATTCCCTCGGCCATACCCATCCCGAGCATGAGGTTCATCTGTTCGATGGAGCGGAACTGGTTGACCACGGTCATCCGGGTTTTGCCATCCGAGGGTTCGATTGTGACGATGGCGCGTCCAGGCGGGACGTTGGCCATGGGTTCGCCGTCGTCGCCGGCGAGGCCGTTGTCGATCTCCAGGCTGTGTGGCTCGTCGATCGCGACAACCCTCCAGAAGCCTCTCGACTTTTCACCGTCCGGACCGCTCATGAAGTAGCGGGACTGGCCATCGGCGACGAACTCGTGGCGCACGAATGTGGCGGGGTATCCGGGGGGTCCCCACCAGCGCTCAAGCTGGCGCGGGTCCTGCCATAGCTTCCAGACACGCTCTGGTGTCGCATCGAACTCGGCGATGAACACGAGCTGCAGCGCGTCGACGTCCCTCGTGGTGCTGATCACTGTCATTTCGCGGATCCCTTCTCGTTTTCCTCGGCGAGGATGCTGTCGATGGCTGCCGCCCGCTGGTGCCAGAGGGCTTCATAGGCGTCGAGCAATCGCGCGGCCGCGTTCACCGTCACCGCGTTCGCGTGCACAAGCTGCTCGCGCCCCGCCCGCCTTTTCGTCACGAGTTCGGCGCGTTCGAGCACGGCGACGTGCTTCTGCACGGCCGCGAAACTCATTTCGTAGTAGTTGGCGAGCGTCGAAACCGACTGCGATTGCCGCATCGTTCGCTCGACGATGTCGCGGCGCGTGGCATCGGACAGGGCATGGAAAACACGGTCTGTCTGCTGGGGGGAGAGAATTGATACAACCATTTGGTTGTACGTTAGCGAGATCATGGCAATTGGTCAAGAAATCCCGGCGACCGAGAGTTCACATCGCCGAACTCACTGGCGGCCCTCGATGGCTACCGGGGCGTGCTGACGCGATCTGCCTCGATGATGAGCATGACCCGCACCTGCTCGCGGCCTCCGTACCAGGGGTAGGGGCCACCGTTGTATTTCTGTGAGAGCTTCTCGATGTGATCGACCGCGCCCTCCGTTCTGACTTCGACGACACGGCCGCGCACCTGGAAGAAAGCCCGCAGGTTCTCGGGATCGGAGACGGCGACCGCCACGCGTGGGTCTCGCTCGATGTTCCTCACCTTCTGGTGGGTCTGAACGCTGTTGATAACCACGTGTTCGCCATCGGTGTCGACCCAGGTCTGGGTCAGCTGGGGAGAACCGGCCGGCATCGTGGTCGCCAGGTAGCACAGCGCAGGTTTCTGCAGTAGCTCGATGAGCGGGACGGGCAGTTCCATGACGGGTCTTCCTTCGGCTGGTGGATCGTACGACCAACGCTAACCAACTCTCGCGCTGCCGCGCCGCGTGCGTTCATCATCGAGGGCTACCGCATCCGCGCTCTGAAGAAGCTTGCCGCACATCTCGAAGGAGGCCGACACAGGACCAACGGCCCTAGCGGCCAGCACTCGACCGGCTGAGGATTGACGAGCATGACGCGCGCTTCGCGCGTGACGCGCGTTTCGCGCGTAGACAATCCAGGGGCTCGCAGTGAAACGACGAACGACGTTTGCCTGGTCGACAATTGTCTTTCTCTCGGTGAGCGCCGGGCTTGCCGGCCTCACACTGGTGAACTCCGATTCGGCGCAGGCAGCCGCCTGCGCGCCCGTAAATCTCTGGTTCAACACCGGAGGCACGGCCAACAACGAGTTGTACCAGGTGACGCCAACCGGGACGCTTGTGTCCACGGCGCCCCTCACCGGCGTCAGCTACGGGGATATCGCTTTCAACGAAGCGGGAACCGCGTTGTATGGCATCCAGTTCACGTCGGCGGCGCCCCAGCTGGTGCAACTCAACCCGGCGACGGGGCTGCAGGAGTCGTCCGTCACGGTCACCGGTATCCCTGCCGGCGTGACCTACAATTCCTTGACCGCGCTTCCGAACGGTGACCTGCTGATGGGAAGCGGGGTGCTGTCGCAGATCTACGACGTGAACCCGACGACTGGTGCGGCGACCCTGTACGCCGCCTACCCAGTGCTCAATCCGCCGCTGTCCGCGCGCGCGAATGATGTCTTCTGGTCGGCGGGCGACTTCGTGACCCGAGCCGATGGAGACATCGTCGCAGTTGCGATCGATGGCAGTGGTGTCTCGTCGCTGTTTCGAATCCACCCCGATCGCACCATGACGCTGGTTGGCACGGTTCCGATTGCCTACGGTGCCGCAGAGTCGGGGACGGCGACCGGCGGCAGCACCATCTATTTCGCCGGGTCCACGGGCAACATCTTTTCTCTCACCACAGTGCCGACCGCGCAGTCGTACGCCCCCCTGCCGATCACCGTGCTGGCTGCGACCGGGTTGCCGTTCTATGGGGCCGCGTCGCTTCAGGATGCGAGTGGTGCAGGGTGCACCACCCCCGTCATCACGTCGGCTCTTCCCTCCGGTGGAACAGTGGGCAGCCCCTACAGCCATGCCGTGGTCGCGACAGGAACCGGGATCGTGACCTTCGCGGTTACTGCGGGTGTGCTGCCCGCTGGGCTCAGCCTGGATCCCGCATCCGGTGTCATCTCGGGCACGCCGAGCGTTACTGGGACCTCGGGGTTCACGATTACCGCGTCGAGTGTCTTCGGCTCCGATGTCGTGAGCTATTCGATGTCCGTGGCGTCGGCAGACGATTTACCTGCCACAGGGTTCGATCCGGTGCCCGTGCTCGTGGGCGCGGCGGTGCTGATCCTGTCAGGCATCCTGGTACTCCGTTGGCGTTCCCGGCGTCCCGCCGGGCGTGCCTGACCTGCGATCGTTCGACAGGACCGGATGCCTGGGTTGCGCAGTCAACAGGACGGATCGGGCCGCTGCGGCCCAGGCGTCCTGCTTACGGAACCGATGCCTGGCGCGACTGTGTACCGACGAGATGCTCGCGCACCGCGTGCAGCACCTCGGCGGGTTCGGTGCGGGTGGTGTAGTCCGGGTGAACGTCGATCCAGACGAGGATGCCGTCGGGGTCGATGAGGGCGACGGTCGGCATTGGCACGTTCGTGGTCCCGTCGGCATTGACGGCTTCGAGGTCGAGCCCGATGCCCAGTTGCATCGCCCGTGCGTCGTCCGACGGTCGGGTGAGGATTCCGAGCGCTCCCGCGATCTGGTTGCCCGGGTCGGAGAGGACCGCGAATTCGAGCTCGTGCTTTTCTTTCATCGTGAGGGACCCGTCGGCCGCCTGGGGGCTGATCGCGACGAGGGAGATGCCACGTTCCGCGAGGGGAGCCGAGAGTTCATCCCGGTAGGTGCGCAGTGCGATGTTGCAGTACGGGCACCAGGCGCCGCGGTAGAAGATGACCACTCCGGGCGAACCGGCCAGGACCGCGGCGAGGCTTGTCGCCTGCCCTTCCGCATCGATCAGGTCGCCATCGGGAAAGGCTGATCCCACCGGAAGCACTGTCTTGGGCGGTCCGGCGACGGCGAGCGCGTGCTGTTCTGCGGCGAATTTTTCTGCCGCCGGCGACGGGGGTCGGCTGGCGCGCAGGTCGGCGACTTGGTCGGAAATCGGGGACGACGAGTGGGACATGGCGTTCTCCTGGCTTCACTGTTCTGGACTGGCCGGCTATTCGGGCTCAGCCGGCTATTCGGGCTCAGGACCATTGTCGGAACCCTAAAATGTACTGTCAAGTACATTTTTGGTACTCTTCCTGAGTGAGCAGCACACGACCCGGCGAGGCCCGGTCAACACCAAGGACCCCCAAAGGGCAGGCAACACGAGCCAGAATCGTGGATTCGGCAGCGATGCTGGTCTTCGAGGGGGGCGTGGCTCGCACCAGCCTCGATGACGTGGGTGCGGCCGCGCGGGTGGGGAAGTCACAGATCTACCACTACTTCTCCGATAAGGCGGCCCTGATCACCGAAGTGATCAGCCGGCAAACCTCCGCCGTACTGGCCGGGCAGCAACCCCACCTTTCCCACCTCGATTCGTGGGAGTCGTGGGCCGAATGGCGCAACCAGCTGGTGAAGGAACAACGCGACAACCATTGCACCGGGGGCTGCCCGCTCGGATCCATCGCGAACGAACTCGCCGACACCGACGACGCAACCCGAATCGTGCTCGTCAACAGTTTCGAGCGGTGGGAACTCGCGTTCCGTGACGGGATCGGGAGGATGCGCGCTGCCGGAATCATCCGGCCGGCCGCCGACCCATCCGTGCTCGCAGCGGGGGTGCTGGCCGCAGTGCAGGGCGGTCTCTTGTTGTGTAAAACCCGCAAGAGCGTGGCACCACTCGAGGCCGCACTGGATAGCGCCATCGGCTATCTGCGATCATTCGCGGTGGCGATCAGCGAGCCAACCTCCGTCCATGGCGAGCGTATGCTGCGTGCATGACTGCTGTCACGTTAGGGATGCCGCGCGCACGGACGGCGCGTTCCGTGGAGGACCGCCCAGCGAACGATGAACTGATCGACCGCTATGGACGTACCGCGCGGGACCTGCGGATCTCCGTAACAGAGAAATGCTCGCTGCGTTGCACGTACTGCATGCCGGCAGAGGGCCTTCCGTCGATCGCCAAAAGCGCGTTGCTGACATCCACCGAGATCGCGCGCCTGGTGGGGATCGCGGCGCGCGACCTGGGAATCCGCGAGGTGCGCTTCACGGGCGGCGAGCCGCTCGTGCGTGGCGACCTGGTCGAGATTGTGGCGTTGTCCCGTGAGGCCGCTCCGGACGTCCAACTCTCGATGACGACGAACGGCATCGGACTCGACAAGGTCGCAGGGGCGCTGCGGGATGCCGGGCTCGCGCGGGTGAACGTGTCGCTTGACACGGTCGACCGAGCCCATTTCGCGGAACTCACGCGGCGCGACCGGCTCCCCGCCGTGTTTGCCGGCATCGCGGGAGCACGGCGTGCAGGCCTCTGGCCCATCAAGGTGAACGCCGTACTCATGCGCTCCACCCTTGCGGATGCTCCCGAGTTGCTTGCCTGGTCGCTCGAGCACGGCGTCAGGCTGCGTTTCATCGAGGAGATGCCGCTCGATGCCGATGAGGCCTGGCGTCGTGACGAGATGGTCACCGCAGAGGACCTCATCCGAATCCTGAGCGAACGTTTCGAGCTGAGCGAAGCGGGTCGCACCGACCCGTCGGCGCCCGCCGAGGAGTGGCTGGTGGGCGGTGGTCCCGCAACGGTCGGAATCATCGCCTCGGTCACGCGCACCTTCTGTGATGCCTGCGACCGCACCCGCATCACAGCGGAGGGCACCGTTCGCTCCTGCCTGTTCAGTGATGACGAGACCGACCTTCGCGCCCTGCTTCGGGGCGGAGCCGACGATCGTCAGATCGGGGATGCCTGGCGCGCCGCGATGTGGAACAAGCAGGCAGGCCACGGAATCTCGCTGCCGGAATTTGTGCCTCCCGTCCGCAGCATGGGAGCGATCGGCGGCTGAAACGGCGCGACGCGCCCCAGGCAGCTCAGCTCCAGAGCGCGACGTGGAACTTGTTGCCCCGTCGGGAGAGTCCACGGGAACCGGTGGGCGACACAATCGCGGTCGTGGCCTCGGCTGTAGTCACAAAGCGCTGCAGGATGCGCGCCGAGGGCGTCGCGCGCCCGCCATCCAGGGTTGTTGCCCACCACAATCCCGAGATCGGGGTATCCGCGACAGGAATACGTACCAGGGCGTCGGCGGCCGCTTGAGTAGTGCCGGAGGCGTTGTCTGCGCGCCCCCGAATTCGAGGAGCGACAACGTGCCCCAGTGCGAGCATGACGCCCTCGCCACCGGAGACAGCAGACAGGGCATCGGTTTCACTGGTCAACTCGACGACTTCCGGCAATTCGGTAAGCCGCCCGAACCACCGACCCTCTTCGGTCAGCGGTTCGAAGCCTCCCGGTCCGGCGAACCACGGAACGGAGAGCAGGCTGCCGGGCGGAATCGGCCCGGGCATCGACGCGAGCGGATGCCGTGACGATGCCACCATCACCCGCTGGTACTTGAAGAACGGGACAAGCTCGAGTCCCGCGCTGGCGCCCAGCGCGGGACGGGCCCCGAGGGCGATGTCGTAGGCGCGCTCGCGCAGCAGCGTCGCGATGTCGTCGGCGCTTTCGACGATGACATCCACCGCATCCGACGCGACCCACTTCCCGAACAGGTCGAACACCCGGCCGGCTGCGTGCTCGGCGAATGACGCCGTCGCGAGCACCCGCAACTCCTGGTCCACGGCGGACGCGTGTGCGACATCGCGGCGGGTGTCTTCTGCCAGGCCCAGGATCTCCTCCGCGTGGGCGGCTAAGGCTCGGCCGCCCGGGGTAAGGGTGATACCGGCCGGGGCACGAGTGAACAGCCGGTCGCCGAACTCGACGCGCAGCGACGCGATCGCCGCCGACACCGCCGGTTCGCTCACTCCCAGCGAGGCCGCTGCAGCGCGGAGGGAGCCGAGTTTTGCGACCAGGGCGAAGGTTCGCAGCTGGCTCAGCGTCATTCCCATTGCCTGATAACCCTTCGGTTATGTCGATGTTGACACTCATGGCGGCCGGGGGCAACGTTTGCTTCACAGCGCACCACAATGCAGGGTGCGCACGCAATGGTGCGTTGGAAAGGAGTCGCCGTGCAGATTCCGGCGCCATTTGATTACGCGAGGGCCACGAGCCTTGATGACGCGGTAGCCCTGTTGACGCGGTATGGCGAGGATGCTCACGTTGTTGCGGGCGGCCACAGCCTGCTGCCGATGATGAAGCTCAGGTTGGCGCGGCCGGACTGGCTCATCGACATCAACGACCTGCACGAGCTGGACTTCATTCGCCGGGACGGCGACCAGCTGCGAATCGGGGCCCTCACCCGGCACCGCACACTGCTGGAGTCCGCGGAGGCGGGTTCACTCTTCCCGATCATCGCCGACGCCGAACGCGTGGTCGCGGATCCTGTGGTGCGTAACCGAGGCACTCTCGGTGGGTCCCTCTGCCAGGCCGACCCGGCCGAGGACCTCTCGACCGTTTGCACAGTGCTAGGCGCCGAGGCGGTCATCCACGGTGCGACAACGGACCGGGTGATCGGCATGGATGACTTCCACCGGGGCCCATATGAGACCGCCGTCGAATTCAACGAGGTCCTGACCGAGGTGCGGATCCCGATCCGTCCTCGTTCGTCAAGCGCCTACGAGAAGGTGGAGCGCCGGGTGGGTGACTGGGCGGTGGCAGCGGCGGGTGCCGCAGTCACGTTCGCCGAGGACGGGACGCTCGAGGATGTCGCAATCGGGGTCACCGCAGTCGGGCTCTCCGGCAGGGTGACGGCAGCCGAGGCGGTCTTGCGCGGCAAGAAGCCGTCGGACGAACTGATCGCCGAGGCCGGTCGTGTGACCGCGGAGGCCGTCGACCCCCAGGCCGACCAGCGCGGTTCGGTCGAATACAAACGTCACCTCGCCAACGAGTTGACGCAACGAGTGCTCAGGCGAGCCATCGCCCGCGCACAGGGACAGGAGGCATGACGATGCACGTGACAATGACGGTCAATGGTGGCGAGGTCGAGCGCGACATCGAGCCACGTGTGCTCCTCGTGCACTTCCTGCGCGAGGACCTCGGACTGACGGGAACGCACTGGGGATGCGACACCTCCAACTGCGGTACCTGCGTCGTGCAGGTGGACGGGCAGCCCGTGAAGTCGTGCACGATGCTGGCCGCAATGGCCGACGGGCATTCGGTGCGAACGGTTGAGGGTCTCGAAGTCGGCGGAAAGATCGACCCGATCCAGCAGGGCTTCATGGAGGAGCACGGCTTGCAGTGCGGCTTCTGCACCCCCGGGATGATGCTCACGGCGCGGGAGCTCATCGACAAGAACCCACATCCCACCGAGGGAGAGATCCGTGAAGCGATCTCCGGCCAGATCTGCCGTTGCACAGGCTACGCGACCATCGTGCGGGCCATCCAGTGGGCCGCGGATCACCCCGCAGCGACGGAGGCGACGCTTCAGGACGCCCCGCTCGAAGACGGAATACCCGAGGACGCCGCTCTCGAAGTCGTCCCGCCCCAGAAGGAGACCGCGAAAGCATGACCATCGTCGACGAACCCAGGACTCACGCGGAGCACGGCTCCGAGCACGGTCGCGATCACGAACACAACCCCGCGGCGGGTGACGCGGAGCGGCCGATCGGCTTCGGCCGGCTGCAGCGCAAGGAGGACCCGCGCTTCGTTCGCGGTCAGGGCAACTACACGGACGACGTCGTGCTGCCGGGCATGCTTCACGGCGCCATCCTGCGCGCGCCGGTCGCGCACGCCCGCATCGTGTCGATCGACACCAGCGAGGCCCTTGCGCGCCCGGGCGTTCGCGCGGTGATCACCGGAAAAGACCTCGAGCCGCTCAAGCTCGCCTGGATCCCGACCCTGTCCTACGACGTTCAGGCGGTCCTTGCGACCGACAAGGTGCGCTTCCAGGGCCAGGAGGTTGCGTTCGTCATCGCCGACGACCGCTACGCCGCTCGCGACGCACTCGAGTCGATCAACGTCGAGTACGACATCCTCCCTCCCGTCGTCGACCTTCGGCATGCGCTCGATGCGGACGCACCCGTGATCCGTGACGATCTCGAGGGTCGCACCGACAACCACATCAACGACTGGGACTGCGGGGATAAGGCCGCGACTGAGGCGGTCTTCGCGAAGGCGGACGTCGTCGTCAAACAGGAAATCGTGTACCCGCGCGTGCACCCGGCCCCGATGGAGACCTGTGGCGCTGTCGCGAGCTTCAACCCGGTGTCCGGGGAGCTCACGCTGTATGAAACCTCCCAGGCTCCGCACGCCCACCGCACCATCATCGCGATGGTCGCCGGAATCCCCGAGCACAAGATCCACATCATCTCCCCGGATATCGGCGGAGGCTTCGGCAACAAGGTCGGTATCTACCCCGGCTACGTGTTGGCGATTGTCGGCTCAATCGTCACCGGTCATCCGGTGAAGTGGATGGAGGACCGCTCCGAGAATCTCATGTCGACCTCGTTCGCGCGCGACTACATCATGACCGGGGAGATCGCGGCGACAAAGGACGGCACCCTGCTCGGACTTCGTGCGAACGTTCTCGCCGACCATGGCGCGTTCAACGGAACTGCGCAGCCGACCAAATACCCGGCCGGATTCTTCAACCTGTTCCCGGGGAGCTACACCTGGGAGGCGGTCTACGGCAAGGTCACCTCGGTCTACACGAACAAGGCGCCGGGAGGGGTCGCCTACGCCTGCTCATTCCGGGTGACCGAGGCGTCCTACTTTGTGGAGCGCATGATCGACCGGCTCGCGATCGAACTGAATATGGACCCCGCAGAGCTCCGGTTGAAGAATTTCATCAAGCCCGAGCAGTTCCCGTACGACAACAAGGCCGGTTTCGACTACGACTCAGGCCAGTACGAGTTCACGATGCGCCACGCGATGGACCTCGTCGGCTACGACGACCTTCGCAAGGAGCAGGCCGAGAAGCGGGCCCGCGGCGAACTGATGGGTATCGGCATCTCCTTCTTCACGGAGGGTGTCGGTGCCGGACCACGCAAGCACATGGACATCCTGGGTCTCGGGATGGCGGATGGCGCGGAGCTGCGGATTCATCCCACCGGCAAGGCTGTGGTGCGAATTTCCGTGCAGAGCCAGGGCCAGGCACATGAGACGACCTTCGCTCAGATCGTGTCTGAGGAGATCGGAATTCCTCCAGAGGACATCGAGGTCGTGCACGGCGACACCGACCAGACCCCGTTCGGCCTGGGCACCTATGGAAGCCGTTCGACCCCGGTCAGCGGCGCGGCCGTCGCGCTGGTCACTCGTAAGGTGCGGGATAAGGCCAGGCTGATCGCTGCAGCAATGCTCGAGACGCGCCCCGAGGACCTTGAATGGGAGAAGGGTCGTTGGTTCGTGAAGGGCGACCCGAGCGCAGGTAAGACCATCCAGGAGATCGCGCTCGCCGCCCACGGCACAATGGAACTGCCGGAGGGCGTTGACGGCAACCTCGACGCGGAAGTCACCTACGATCCGCCGAACCTGACGTACCCGTACGGCGCCTACTTCTGCGTCACCGACATCGACCGTGGTACCGGCAAGGTCGTTGTGCGTCGGTTCCTCGCCGTCGACGACTGTGGCACGCGAATCAACCCGATGGTCATCGAGGGCCAGGTGCACGGTGGCCTGACCGACGGCGTCGGGATGGCGCTCATGGAGATCATCGAGTTTGACTCCGACGGGAACAACCTGGGCGGATCGTTCATGGACTACCTGATCCCGACCGCGATGGAGGTACCCGACTGGGAGACCGGCTTCACTGTCACCCCGTCCCCGCACCACCCGATCGGAGCGAAGGGGATCGGCGAGTCAGCGACCGTCGGCTCTCCGGCAGCGATCGTCAACTCGGTCATCGACGCGTTGCGCCCGCTCGGTGTCACTGCGATCGACATGCCGTGCACGCCCGCACGAGTCTGGGATGCAATGCAGGGCCACGCAGCGCCGCCAATCTGAATGATCCGACCGAAGAGAGAGCACCCATGACGGTCACCGCGACCGTGGCGAGCAGGCAGCGCGAGCTCGAAGAGCAGCGCCAGGCTTTCGTGCGCGCAACGGTCGTGCGCACGCAACGCCCCACGAGCGCGCGTGCGGGGGATGTGGCTGTCGTGGATGCGCTCGGGGCGATGACCGGTTTCGTCGGCGGAACCTGCGTGGAGGCATCCGTGCGCGAGTTCAGCCTGCGGGTGCTGGAGACTGGCGAACCCCTGCTGCTGCAGGTGCGCCCGGGGGACGTGGGTCGGACAGAAGAGGAGGGAGCGGTGGAGGTGCACAACCCGTGCTTGTCCGGTGGTTCGATCGATGTGTTCCTGGAGCCGGTGCTCCCCGCAGCGCATGTCGTGGTGGTCGGTGACACTCCCGTCGCGCAGTCACTGGCCCGGCTCGGCGCCGACCTAGGTTTCGAGCTGGAGTTGGTGGACGGGGAATCGTGGCAACCGGGCGATGCCGACGCCGCAGTGATCGTCGCCTCGCACGGCCGGGGAGAAGAGCCGGCTCTGGAGCGCGCGCTGCAGGCGCACGTCCCCTACATCGGCCTGATCGCCAGCGAGAAGCGCGGCGCCGCCGTTGTCGCGTCCCTCAACGTCGACGACGCGCTGCGACGTCACGTGCATACGCCAGCCGGCCTGCGGCTTGGCGGCACCACTCCCGCAGAAATCGCCCTTGGAGTGCTTGCCGAACTGGTGCAGGTGCGGGCGAGCACCGCCACTTCGGCGTCGGGTGCGCAGCATCACCACGAACACGGCGAGCACCAGGAGCACACCGAGCACGACGCCCACGCCGGCCGCACCCACTCGGCCAGTTCCGGCCCGGTCATGGCGACCGACCCGGTCTGCGGAATGACGGTGGTAGCCGCCGATCCCACCGCGCACACCGATCACGACACAGTCACGGTCTGGTTCTGCTCCGATGGCTGCAAAGCCGCCTTCCTCAAGGATCCCGGGCGATATGTCACGGCCTGAACCGCGCTTCGCCGCCCTTGTTCTCGCTGCGGGGGGCTCAACTCGACTCGGTCGCCCCAAACAATTGCTGCCCTATCGGGACGGACTCCTGCTCGACGCGGTGCTCGACATCGCCCGCGCGTACCCGTTTGCGCAGCGCGTGCTGGCCCTGGGGTGCTCCGCGGATGACGTGCTCGCTGCCGTTGACACGAATGGCTTCGACACGGTGATCAACGACGAATACACAACGGGATGCTCATCGTCAATCGCGCGGGCGATCGGCGCGGTGGAAAAAGACCTCGACGGCATTGTTCTGCTGCTGGGTGACCAGCCCGAGGTGCGCGCAGACACCATTGCCGCCCTGATTGCCGGGCGAGGCAACGCCCCCATCGCGGTCACTCGCTACGAGAACGGAATCGGGCATCCGTTCGCGCTCTCCCGGGCGACCTTTCCTGCGCTCGCCGCCCTGCACGGCGACCGCGGCGTGTGGAAGCTCATCGACCGGCTCGGTTCGGCGGTCGCGCGAGTTCGCGTCGAGGGCCAGGTGCCCCGCGACGTCGACACCGAGGAGGATTACCGCGCGCTCCTTGCCGGGGCAGCGGGGTCCGAGTGAGTAACACTTCGGACGTCAGCCTGGAAGCGCTGGTCCCCGACGTCGCCGCGCTCGCGGCTGGGCTTTCCGACCGAAATTACCTGGCCGATGAGGGGCTGCTCACCGCCCTCTTCCTGGCTGTGCGGATGCGCCAGCCCCTGCTGCTCGAGGGTGAGGCTGGAGTCGGCAAGACCGAGGCGGCCAAGTCCCTCGCCGCCATGCTCGACACACCGCTTTTCCGGCTGCAGTGCTACGAAGGCATCGACGCGGGCGAGGCGCTCTACGAGTGGAACTACCAGCGACAACTCCTCGCCATTCGAATTGCAGAATCCAGCGACTCGGCGCTCGGCGACGACGACCTGTTCACATCTGATTACCTGTTGCGCAGGCCCCTGCTTCAGGCCATCGAGCACCCCGGCCCCCGGCCCGCCGTGCTGCTGCTCGACGAGATCGACCGGGCGGATGCCGAGTTCGAAGCCTTCACGTTCGAGGCCCTGGCGGAAGCGTCGGTGACCATCCCGGAACTGGGCACCATTCACGCGACGCAACCGCCGATTGTGATTCTCACCTCGAACCGCACGCGCGACCTGCACGATGCGCTCACCCGGCGCTGCATCTACCACTGGATCGACTTTCCGTCACCCACACGTGTGCTGGAGATCGTCAGGCGACGCGTTCCGCGTGCATCCGAGCCGCTGATCGTGCAAACCGCGACAGCCGTCGCGCGTCTTCGTTCGTTGGATCTCGTGAAGCCGCCCGGGGTGGCCGAACTGATCGACTGGGTTTCGGCGTTCACAACGCTGGGTGTGAACCGGATCGATGCCGGGTCGGTGGCCCTCACCTGGGGAGCCGTCATCAAGAATCGCGACGACCTGGAGCTGGTCGGCGCGCAGGGCGGGGAATGGCTGGTGGCGTCAGATGGATGACGACACCCGGGCAGCGTCAGGAACCCCAGTGGCGTTGGACACCCTCAGGGCATTCTCCGTCGACGCAGCGGCCTTCTCCGTTGCGCTTGCGGTCGCGCTGCGGCGCGCAGGCATCCCCAGTACCCCCGATCGCTCAGCCTGGCTGGTCGAAGCGCTGCGCCTGGTCCCGCCCGATACCCGCACGGAACTGTACTGGACCTGCCGTGCCATCTTCGTGACCTCGCAGCAGCAACTCCCGCGCTTCGACGCGGTCTTCTCAGCGATCTTTGATGGAGCCGCGGATCCCGCCGACTCCCGGGGGGATGCCAACGCACCCGACCTCGACACTCCTCGGCGCCGCGCCGCCGCGGATGACCGCCCGACGGCGGAGGCGCCCGGTGGAGCACCGACTGGACTGGTCCCTGCGGCTGCGGGATCCGACAGCGGGTCCGAGGACGAGGACGGTACCGAGGCGATCCTCGTCGCGATGAGTCGTGAGGAGCGACTGCACGAGACCTCCTTCGCCTCGCTCGATGCCGACGAGCTGGCACTCATCCGTCGCCTGGTAGCGGCGCTGGCCCTGTCAACGCCGCTGCGCCCCGGGCGCCGGGATCGGCGCTCGCCGCACTTGCACGACCGTCTGGACCTCAGACGGACTGTCCGTGCTTCCCGCCGAACCGGCGGCGACCCGCTGCGCCTCCTTCATGCCGCCCCGCGCCCGCGCCCGCGACGCCTCGTGCTGCTCTGCGACGTCTCTGCGTCGATGGAGCCCTACACGCGCGTGTTCCTCTCGTTCATGCAGGCGGCAGTCGTGAATAACAGCGCTGAGGCGTTCGTCTTCGCGACCCGGCTCACTCGGCTGACCCGTCACCTCGCGTCACGTGACCCCGACCGCGCCCTTGACAATGCGACGGGGGCCGCCAGGGACTGGGCCGGGGGAACACGGCTGGCGGATGGCATCCGGGCATTCATCGACCAGCATGGCCGCCGCGGGATTGCGCGCGGCGCAGTGGTCGTCATCCTGTCCGACGGATGGGCACAGGACGACCCGGCTGACATCGCGCACCAGATGGCGAGGCTCGCCCGGCTCGCCCACCGCATCGTCTGGGTCAACCCCCGGAAGGCTGCTCGCGGCTACCAGCCGCTGACCGGCGGGATGGCTGCGGCCCTGCCGTATTGCGACGCCTTCGTGAGCGGGCATAGCTATTCCGCGCTCCAAACTCTCGTCCGGCTCATCGCGGACGAGACCACACCAGCAAGCAGAAAGAGGATCATCTGATGGAACTTGACAGCAGCTTTCAGGTTGAAGCGCCGATCGACGAGGTGTGGAAGACCGTGATGGACGTGGAGCGCGTCGCAACGGCCGTGCCCGGCGCACAACTCACGGACAAACTCTCCGACACCTCGTACCAGGGGGTGGTGAAGGTGAAGGTGGGCCCGCTGAGCATGCAGTACAAGGGGCAGATCGAACTCGTCTCCCGTGACGATGCGACCCACATCGCTGTCTTCAAGGGCAAGGGGCAGGAGAAGGCCGGCCAGGGTACCGCTGAGGGTACGGCGACCGTTTCGCTCACCGAGGAGGGCGGCGTCACAACCGGAGTCGTGCATGGCGAGATGTCCCTGTCGGGAAAGGCGGCGGCGATGGGTAAGGGCGTCATCAACACCGTGACCCAGCAGATCATGAAGATCTTCGCCAACAACCTGCAGACCATGTTGAGTGGCGGGGAGGATGCCGGGACCGGCGAGTCGTCCGACGGCTCCGTCAACGGTATGTCCCTGGTTGCCGGCGCCATCGGCTCGATGTTCCACCGTGGTGATAAGGACACGGAGAAGCCCAAGGGGTAGCAGATGCGCGACATTCTTGACACTTTGCTTGAGGCGTGGAGGTCGGGCGAGACGGCCGGCCTGGTCACCGTGGTGCGTACGTTCAAGTCGGCCCCGCGCGATCCGGGCGCGTCGATGCTGGTGACCCCGGACGGTGCCGCGACCGGGTCGGTGTCGGGGGGTTGTGTGGAAAGCGCCGCCTACGAACTCGCGAACGACGCAATCGGTGGCGCGGCGCCGCTGTTGGAACGGTATGGGGTGAGCGACGACGATGCGTTCGCGGTCGGCCTGAGTTGCGGCGGAGTCCTGGATGTCTTCGTCGAGCCCGTCTCGCGGGTCACCTTCCCGCAGTTCGAGGCTGTCGCCGCCGACATCGAGGCGGGCCGGCCCGTCGCGGTGGCAACGATCATCGAGCACACGGATCCGGCGCGCGTCGGGCGACGACTCATCGTGCGGCCGGAGAGCGCCGAGGGGAGTCTCGGAAGTCCGGAGGCGGACCAGCGGGTCACCGACGATGTGCGTGGGCTGCTCGCCGGTGGGATCACGGCCACCCTGGGATTCGGGCCCGAGGGCGAGCGCATGGGCGAGGGCATGCGTGTCTTCGTTAACAGCTTTGAACCGGCGCCACGGCTGATCGTGTTCGGCGCTATCGACTTCGCGTCGGCGCTCGCACGCCTGGGCGGGTTTCTCGGGTATTTCGTGACCGTCTGTGATGCGCGCCCGGTTTTCGCGACCCCGGCCCGCTTTCCGGGCGTCGATGAGCTTGTGGTGCGCTGGCCCGACCAATACCTGACGGAACAGATTGAGGCGGGACGAATTGACGAGCGCACCGTCATCTGTGTGCTGACACATGATCCGAAGTTCGATGTGCCCATCCTGAAGGCTGCGCTCCGCGGACCGCGGGTCTCCTACATCGGGGCGATGGGGTCGCGTCGCACCCACTCGGACCGCGTGCAGCGGTTGCTGAAGGCCGGGCTGACCGAGGAGGAGATCGCGATCGTCCACAGCCCGATCGGGCTGGATCTCGGAGCACGGACACCGGAGGAGACCGCTGTCTCCATCGCTGCGCAGGTCATCGCGTTGCGCTGGGGCGGTTCCGGCGCCCAGTTGGCGGAGGAGTCCGGGCCGATCCATCGCGCAGAGTTGCCTGCCGAGGCGCCGCCGCTGGTGCACTAGGCGCGGCAGGTCAGTGCTGATCACCAGACCAGTGCTGATCACCAGATCTGTGCTGATCACCAGATCCGTGGTGGTCGTCTCCGCGAAGCTGCTCAAGCAGGTGGGGGAGCAGGGGATCGAGTGCGGTCAACCCGTCGCGCACCCCTCCGGGGGATCCGGGCAGATTGACGACAAGCGTTCGTCCGGCGACGCCTGCGATTCCGCGGCTGAGCGCGGAGAGGGGTGTCGAGCCGGATGCGCGAATCGCATTCGCGACTCCGGGCAGGTCCCGGTCGATCACGGCGCGGGTAGCCTCCGGGGTGTAGTCGGTCGGGGACACCCCGGTGCCTCCCGTTGTGATGATGACGTCAGGAGAGAGCCCCACCGCGAGCGTGAGCCCCGCGGCCAGGTCGGCATCGGCGACCACCCGCACCTGGGCGTCAAGACCGCGCTCGGCGAGCCACTCCGCAATGATCGGGCCGGTCGTATCCTCCCGGGTGCCCGCCGCGGCGCGCGTGGAAGACACGAGCACCACCGCCCTTGGCGCATCGACATCGATTTCGCGGGGTGTGTCTTCAGCGACCATGCCTGTCACTTTAGCCACGGATGCTCAATGACCGTCAGCAACGCATCCACGCGAAAACCCCGACGGATCAGTTTGCCAGCGATTCGATGCCCGACTGGGGCATCACGGGCCTGCCGCCACGATGACCCCGGACTCGTAGGCGAACACGACAAGTTGCGCACGGTCCCGCGCGCCGATCTTCATCATCGCGCGCGTTGCATGAGTTTTCGCGGTCGCGGCGCTGATCGACAACAGGGCCGCGATCTCGATGTTGCTTAACCCTCGGCCGACAAGCGCCACGATCTCCCGCTCGCGGTCGGTCAGCCTGGCGAGCATCCCGTCGTACTCGGTCGAACGAGTGGGGCGGCGCGAGAACTGCTCGATGATCGTGCGCGTGACGCTGGGCGCGAGCAGGGATTCCCCGTCGGCGACGACCCTCACCGCTCTTCTCAGTTCGTCGGGTTCGAGGTTCTTGAGCAGGAAGGCGCTCGCCCCCGCCCGAAGCGCTGAGTAAATGTACTCGTCGATTTCGTAGGTCGTGATGACGATCACCCGGGTGCCGGCGAGGTCTGCGTCGCCGCAGATCTGCCCGGTTGCGGCGATGCCATCGAGCCGTGGCATCCGGATGTCCATGAGCACAACATCGGGCCGGGTTCGACGCACGAGCGCCACGGCCTCGATCCCGTCGACCGCCTCGCCGACCACGACAAATTCGGGGTCCCGCTCGAGGATCGATCGAAACCCTGCCCGGATGAGGGCCTGGTCGTCAGCGATAACGATACGGACGGTCATGCGGATGCCACCGGCAGGTCGGCGTGGACATGAAACCCACCCTGTTGGTTACGCCCGGCAGTGAACGTACCGCCGACCAGCTGGGCGCGTTCGCGCATCCCGCGCATGCCGAGGCCCTCGCTATGCTGCTGTCGCTGCCCATTCCCGTCGTCGGTGACATCGATGGCCAGCGATTTCTCGACCAGGGTAACGGTGATCCCCACACGGCGAGCGGACGCGTGACGGATGACGTTGGTGACGCTCTCCTGCACAATCCGGAATGCGGTCACCTCCGAGAACTGGCTGAGCGCGGGGGCCTCGGCTGGCAGCGTCAGTGAGACCTCAAGCCCGGCTCGCCGAGCCTGGTCGGCGATCCCCGCAATTTCGCCCAGGCGGGGTTGCGGGGAGACGCCACTCTCGCCGTCAATTCCCCGCAGGGCCGTGAGGGTCCCCCGGAGTTCGGGGATGGCCTCGTTCGCGAGTGACCGAACAGTCTTGATGGCATCGAGCGCCAGCTTCGGTCGATCGGCCAGGGAATCAATGGCAACACCGCTTTGCACCGAGATCGCTGAGAGCGTGTGGGCGAGAACGTCATGCAGGTCTCGAACGATATCCAGGCGTTCCTGGACGAGCCCTTCGCGGATGCGACTTTCGGCGTCGAGCGCGGCCGCCTCCACTCGGGCGTCTGCCGCGCGCCGTCGCCAACCCGCTGCGGCACCGACGACGACGGTCCACGCGAAGCCGACGGTGGGGCCGAGCACAGCGAAGGAGGTGGGCGACACAGGATGCGGCGGCAGGGTCGGTATCACCGTTGCCGCGAGCGCAAGCCCGAGCCCGACCAGGAGCGATCGGGCACCGCGGCCGTAGCAGGCGACCGAGTAGAACGCGAAGAAGAACACCAGCCCGGGCGCCTCACCGGGATAGCCGACAAGGTGGTATGCCAGCACAATGACGATCGCGCCAACCGAGACCAGAACGGGGTGACGCTGGCGGAACACGAGGATCCCGGATGCGATAGCCGCTATGGCGAACGCACCCCATGCCGCGGGGGAGGGACCAGGGGAGGCCGACAGTTCAGACCACACGCCCAGGATTGAGCCGATGGCCACCACGGTTGCCAGCGCAACTTCGATCGTCCAGGGGTTGAGCCTGGCCCGATCGAACAGTGCGCGTGCGCTCGACACACGCCCAGCGTAGCGACGAACGGGCCTCACGCCACCGGGTGTGCCTGGCCCTTTCGTGCGGGATGGGCGCGACGCGGCGCCGGTCATGCGTCCGCCGTCGAGCCTGTGGTTGCCATCGATAGGGAGCCGAAGACAAGGAGTGCCAGAAGAAATCCCAGGGACATGGTGAAGGAGAACAGGTCGTCCTGGCCCGCATTCACGAACGCCACGCCGCTGGCGAAGGCGATCACGACACCGGCGAGCCCGACGGCGATCAGCGCGACCGACCGCCTGGCTTTGATGGCCAGGAGCAGTGACATGACCGAGAAGTTGAGCAGCAGCAACGCGGTGATCGTATGGAAAAAGATCGGCCCCGCCTGGTGGAAGACGATCCAGGGCTGGGAATCGGGGATGCTCGCCCACAGGTTTGCGGTCATCCCCAGGACGAACTGCAGCACGAGCAGAACCAGCACCAGCCGAGCGAGTCGTCGAGGATTGTCTTTGAGGACTCGTTGAACGAAGACTCGAAGGCCTGCCCACACGATTCCCAGCCCGACGAGGATCGACAGGGTGATGATGACCGCGAGTTCCACTTCTTGACGCTCCTATCGCACAGTGAATTGCTCCTCTGCCGAGGATGGCGGATTCACCGCGGGCAGTCGTCAGCCGGGCGCGTCACGGATGTACCGCAGTTGCGGTATTTCTGTTTGCGCCTGATGCGTCGCCCGGGCGACAGCTACGGCAGGGGGCCGCGCCTCGCAACGATCCCCGCGAAGAGTGCGTGGAGCAGCGGGAGCACAGACACCGCCATCAGGACCGTGCCGAACACGGGGTTCTCGACGCGGAGAAGGATTCCGCCGATGAGGAGCCCGGTGAAGAGTATCGCGGAGATCGCCCGTCTCACGCTGCGCTCGAGACTGCTCAGGCGTCGGTCCAGCCGCGGGGTCTGCACCGAGACCGCGCCCTCCTCGACTCGCGTGATGAGGTTATCCAGCCGCTGTGGAAGTCGCGCGAGAACGCCGCCAATTGTGCCCGCCTGTTTGACGACGGTCTGCAGCAGGTTGCCGCCCTCGCTGCGCAGAAGCTGGGCCGAGTATGGTTCCACGGCGTTCCAGATGTTGAAGTCGGGATCGAGTGAGCTGCACATTCCCGACGTCAGCGACATGGCCCGCACGATCAGCAGAAAGTTTTCGGGCAACTGGAATGGCAGGGTGCGGACGACGTCCCCGAATTCGATGGCGAACGCACGATATTCGCGAGGGTCGACATCCTGCAGCTCAGCGAATCCCATGCCGCCGAATCGTGCGAACAGCTTCGTCATCGCGCGCTCCAGTTCCGCCGTGTCGGCGGAGGGAAGGAGCATGCCCACGTCGCGGATGCCGCTCACCATGCCTCTGCCGTCGCGGGATGCCGCAGCGATCAGCAGGTTCTGCAGGCCCTGCCGGAGGGTCGACGGCACCTCACCCATCATGCCGAAGTCGATAAACGTGAAAATCCAGCTTCGGCCTGAGGCGGTGCGTCTCGGATCAGCGGGATCCAGGGGCGTGACGAAGATGTTGCCGGGATGGGGGTCCGCATGGAAGTACCCGTGCATGAACAGCTGGTCGAACATGACCGCCGCAAATTCGTTGGCGACCTCCGAGGGGTCGATCCCGGCCTCGCGCAGGCTTTCGACATCATTGATCTTGATGGCTGTGACATCCTGCAGGGTCAGCACACGCCTGGTGATGCGCTCCCAGACCAGCTCGGGCACCCCAACCCGGGCGTCGTCGGCGAAGTCGTGCGCGAATCGCTCAGCACTCGCGGCTTCGTGCAGGTAGTCGATTTCTTCGAGGCTCGTGATGGCGAACTCTTCCACCAGGGCGGGCATATCGACCCGGTCTGACACGAGTCGCACGTGGCTGAGCCAGCCGGCGACGCGGCGGAGCGCGCGCAGGTCGACGTCGATGATCTTCTCGATTCCGGGCCGCTGGATTTTCACCACCACGTCGAGCAGGCCGGTGTCAGCTGCATCGCTCGCCGACAGCCGGGCCCGGTGCGCCTGGCCCAGGGATGCCGCAGCCAGGGGGGACTCGTCGATGAACGAGAAAGCGCGATCGAGCGTGATGCCCAGTTCCGCTTCCGCGAGGGCTCGAATCTCGGGGAACGGTACGGGCGGCACCTCGTCTTGCAGGCCCTCCAGCTCTTTCGTGATCTCGGGCGGCAGCACGTCGAGGCGAGACGACATGAACTGGCCCACCTTGATCATGAGGCCACCAAGGTCGACCGCGAGCACATGGAAGCGCTGGGCGATGTGTTTCAGCCGCGCAGACCTTCCTGCGGCGGCGAGCCGAGAGAGCCCAATCCGCGGGAGGAAAAGCTCAAACCACCACGTCTGTGCCAAATAGCGAGCGGAGAACCACAGGATCCTGCGATAGCGGGCGCGCATGTTCCCGACGTCGGTCATCTAGTTAGTCTCCCCGATGCCGACGTGCTGTGGGCACCCCGTCAATCCTGGGCGAGAATGGCGTAGATCTTGCGTCGGGCCTCGTCGAGCACAGCGACGGCCTTGTCGACCTGCTCGGGGCTGCCGGAGCGTCCGACCTGCGCCGTGGCCTGGGCCAGTGCGACGCCAGCTTTGGGGAGCGCGCTCACTCGGCCGCCGTCGCGGGCGCCGGGAGCCTCCCAGGGTGCGGGCTGGTCTGTGCTCGCTTCCGCGACCGTTTTGCCTTCTGCCGTGAGGGAGTAGGTCTTTCGGCCGTCGGCTTCCTTGGCCTCGATGAGGCCCTCGTCGGCAAGAAGCTGGAGCGTCGGGTAGACGGAGCCGGGGCTCGGCTTCCACACACCGCCACTGCGCTCCTCGATCTCATGGATGATCTGGTAGCCGTGCATCGGCTTCTCGCTGAGCAGCGCAAGGACGGCCGCTCGAACGTCACCTCGACCCATCCGCGCACCGACCTTGCGGTCGAACTGGCCGCGCAGCTGCTCCACGGCATCCCACACCGCGGTGCCCGGCCAATTGTCGCCAGCGCCGCCACGGCGTCCGCCGAACCGGTCGCCCATAAACGATCCACTCATGATGTCCTCCTCAGCGTCGGAGCACCCAGGCTCGACGACACTTAACGATATATCTTTGAGAAGCGGCATCGGGAGGTTCGAAGCTACCTCTCAGGTCTCACGAGCGGATGCCCGTGAAAGCAGCAGCACCCCGATCACTGCAACGACACCGGCCACGACGAAGACGACAAACGACCAGGCGGGGGTGCCGGCCGCCTCACCCAGCGCGGCGAGCCCCACGGTGACCCCGACAATCGGATCAACGACGGTGAGGCCGGCAACCACCAGCTCGGGCGAACCGGACGTGAACGCCGACTGCTGCAAATACTGGCCAAGAGAACCCACAACAACGATGCCGAGCAGGCAGAGATAGGTCAGGCCGCCGACCGAAAACGGAGACTGGTGCGCGGCGACCACCGTCTCCACCCGCCCGATGATCACTTTGGCGAGCGTCGCCACGAAACCGAAGAGAACACCGGAGGCCAGCACCAGGAAGACGCGAGTGAGCCGTTTCCGGCGAAGCAGGAATGTCCCGCCGAGCCCGATCACGACGATGGTCGCGAGGATGAGCACGACGATCACATCCGTGTTGGTGATGGCGGAAACACGCGTCGTGAGCGCCGCGACCGTGACGAACACCACGACGGCGATAACGCAGGCCGCGATGGCTCGGATAGCGGCCCGACCGAGTGACCGGTGCAACGACCGCGCGCTGATTGCCGCGGTGATGACCAGGGCGAAGACTCCGATGGGTTGAACAACGGCGAGCGGCGAAAAGCCGAGAGCGGTGAGTTGGCAGACAATCGCGAGGATGACCATAACGGTGCCGAGCAGCCACTCCCGGTTGGCTGCGAGGGAGAGCATCTGCCGGATAGCCAGCCCGCCCTTGCCGTCGCCCCGGCGGCCGACCTCCGTGACGCCGCGCTGCTGGACCGCCGAGCCGAACGACAGGAGCACCGCTCCGAGAAGCGCGATGGGAATGCCCACATATCCGAGCGGTGTCATGGAACTGGCCTCGGCATGACTCCAGCCTCGCGCGTTTCCCCCCGGGCGAATACCCATTGACGCCGCTGCCCGCGCGCGACAGTGCCGGGCGCCACGGGCGAGCTCGTCGGCGATACCACCTTGACGAACCCGGCGCCCAGGTGGAAGTCATCGAGGAGGAAGGGCAGATTGTGCTTCGCCCCATGCTCCCCGTTGACGCATCCCAGGCCTGGTTTTGGAACAAGGAATGGCAGGACGGCGAACGCGAGGCGGCGTCGGAAGCGGAAGTCGGCCTGGGCCAGGTCTTTGATTCCGAAAGAAGAGTTCCTCGGCAGCCTTTCTGACTGACGCGAGTGAAGTACCGCACGCTTCCGCGGTTCGCATGCGATTTACCAAGAGCCATAGCTTGTGCACGCAGCCGGGGGAGGGCGGGAGCAGAGTAGGAGGGGTGACGTCGCGACAGTCGAAGATCGCGATGTCACCGGATGGCTAACTCGAAGCGCTCACGTAGTCGAGGTGCCGGGACAGTGCGGCCGTGATCCCCGCGACGGCCTCGAGCTGGTCGGGGGTCAGCGCATCGACGAAGAGGTCGCGGATCGCATGCAGGTGCGGTGTTCCGGCCCGGCGAAAGACGGATGCACCTTCCGGAGTCAGAATCACCTCTGCCCCGCGGTTGTCGGTGGCGCAGTTCTCTCGGCGAACGAGCGAGCGCTGCTCCATGCGCCCCAGGTGGTGGGACAGCCGACTACGCTCCCAGCCGACTCGCGCGGCCAGTTCTGATGAGCGCAACCGCTGCCCGGGAGACTCCGCCAGTCTCAACAGCACGGAATAGTCGCCGCTCGAGAGCCCCGAATCGGCTTGCATCCGGGCACCAACCGCGGACCGCATCCGCTCGGAGGTCTCAACAAATCCCCGCCAGGCGGCCAGCTCAGCGGCTGTGGGTGAACGTCGAGCGTGTGCACTCACTGACGATTCCGGCATGATGCTCCCTCTTATTGACATGTCAATCATATCGATGCATAATTGACATGTCAATCAATATCTGGAGAGTGCACCATGACTGCCGCCGAATTCGAACTCGGACTCAACTCGTTCGGCGACGTGCCGACAGACGACGGGAGGCTACTCAGTGACGCCGAGGCGATTCGCCTGCTCGTGGCCGAGGCCCAGCTGGCCGAATCAGTAGGGCTCGACGTGTTCAGCGTGGGCGAGCATTATCGCGAGGGCAACGTCGACTCGGCGACGCCGGTGCTTTTGGCAGCTATCGCGACGGCAACCGAGCGCATCCGACTCGGCACTTCGGTCACGGTGCTCAGCACCAATGACCCGGTGAGGCTGTACCACGAGTTCTCGACCCTGGATGCGGTCTCCCACGGCCGGGCGCAGCTGGTGCTCGGGCGAGCTTCCGCAACCGAGTCGTTCCCGCTGTTCGGCTACGACCTTGCCGACTACGAGCAGCTCTTCGAAGAGAAGCTCGAACTCTTCATGAAGCTGCAGCGCGAGCAGCCGGTCACCTGGTCGGGAAGCGTGCGGTCGCCGCTCGTCCACCAGTCACTGCATCCGCAAATGCGCCCGGGCGGCATTCCCACGTGGATCGGAGTTGGCGGCAGTCCCGACTCCGTCATTCGGGCCGCGCGCTACGGGCTCCCGCTGATGCTCGCCATCATCGGCGGCCAGCCGGAGCGGTTCGCCGGACACGTCGAGCTGTACTTCCGCGCGCTTGAGCAATTCGGCCAG
>Ga0302198_10000155_pt1 | contig 70726 bp, 64 predicted proteins | sample II_Bog_N2_2_FD_193521 | JGI IMG/M metagenome (GOLD analysis project Ga0302198, IMG submission 193521) | Peat permafrost microbial communities from Stordalen Mire near Abisko, Sweden - II_Bog_N2_2 | ecosystem: Environmental > Terrestrial > Soil > Wetlands > Peat | place: Sweden: Abisko...
TGGTGTTGTCACGTTGGAGGCGTTGGAGAAAGTGACCGGTGGCGCCGAGGCCCCGAGTGTCGAAGGCCTCGTCGACGCCACTTTCGCACCAATCCACGAATCGGTGCACCTGGACGTCGTCCTCGATACCCTGACTTCCACGCCGCAGACGTGGGCGGCCGTCATCGACGATGAGCGACGGGTCGTCGGCACGATCGCCGTCACGGACATCGTACGTAATTATCGCCGAACAATGCAGGCAAATCTGCGGCGAGTCTCTGAGTTGGGCGGGTTCACTGGAATCCTGGAGATAGTCGTCGAGCACGAGTCTCCCCTCGTCGACCTGCCGCTTCGCTCAGCGTCGATTCCGCGCGGTGTACTCATTACCGCCATCGAGCGTGGGCGAGATGTCATTCGACCGACTGGTGAGACCGTCATCAAATCTGGCGATCGCCTGATGGTGCTCGGGGGCTCCGAAGATTTGGACGTCCTTGGTCAGCTCGCGTCATCAATTTAGTAGTGAATCGCACTGGTGAAATGGGGCGGGCAGTCTCGAATGTCGCAGAAATATGAGGACTGATAACAAAGTTGAATCGCGCCGGAAAGCGGTAGTCCGCGCAACTTCCAAGATGGGGTTGCCGGTCTGGTTTCGCAGTGCTGCAAAACGGAGGCCTAAAAGGAGGCCTGTAACCGAACGCGGCGTATGACAGAACCAAAGCAAAGGTGGTTTGCGAAACGGCGAGCAAATAGAGAATCTTCGACTTTCTTTCCAGGGCACAGCGACCGTTGTGACCCACGAGCGTGAACGTTCACTTACTAAATAGTGGGCCGCCCGGGTCTCGATCCCGGCACCTTGGGATTAAAAGGCCACCGAGTTCATTATTCTCTATTCATTAGATTCAGAGAACCCCATATTCATTGGGGTTTGCGTTCAGTGTGTTCACTGCGTTCCGTGGCTATCGAGAAATATTAGGGATGAAATTAGGGATTTTTCCACCCGATTCTGGCGTCCGCGATTCAACAACGGCCAGCGCGCGGCAGGGGTGTAAACGCCAATCCGTTTTATTCGTAGCCAGGGCGGAGTTCCAAGGAGAAAGGTGATGCCGGCAAGATCATCATCAACATCACCAACCCCTCTCGGCGTCAACTTCGGCTGAACTCGTCGTCGCATCCGTCACGCGCCCCGTCTCGCCTGCGCCACGCGGTACCGCTGTCGTGGGGAGGGCTTTGTCGACGAGGACGGCCGCGATGGCGGCGGCGGTGGCGAGGGTCTCGGTGTTGAGGACTCGGCTGCGGGCCGAGGCGCCGTCCAGCAGCAGCGCCAGTTGTTCGCCGAGCTGTTCGGGGTTGGCGACCCCGGCCTCGCGGGCGGTGTCGGTGAGCCGTGCGGCAAAGGCTTTCTTGTAGTCGCGGGCGTAAAGGCGCGCCGAGTGACCCGGGTCGGGGATTTCGACCGCGGCCGCGATGAACGGGCACAGAGGCGCGTGGACGTCGAAGGCGGCGAGGAGGCGTTCGCGGGGCGTGAGGTCGGTGCTATCGAACACTTCAGGCAGGATGTCGGGATCGAATCGGCGTAGGCATTCGGCGATCAGCTCGTCCTTACCGGTGAAGTGCTGGTACAGCGTGCGCTTGGACACCCCTGCCACCGCGCAAAGCTGGTCTATGCCGGTGGAGTTGATGCCTTGATCGCGGAACAGTTGTTGTGCAGCGCTCACGATCCGCTCTCGTGCGCCCCTGCCGCGGCGCAGGCCTTGCGGCCCCTTATCCAACTTCGTCATACGCCCAGCGTAACCCAGCGGGTACTGACCGGTGTACATAGACTTGCACTCCCTGCGATCGTCTGGTAGGTTAAGTACACAGATCGGTGTACATAGCATCGACATAGCAACTGGATGGAGTATTCGTGGGAAAGCTCGATGGCAAGGTCGCGGTAATCACAGGCGGGACCAGCGGTATGGCGCTGGCTGGTGCCAAATTGTTCGTTGACGAAGGGGCTTACGTCTTCATCTCGGGTCGACGGAAGGACGCGCTGGACGAGGCCGTCGAGCTCATCGGCCGAAACGTGACTGGCGTGCAAGCCGATTCGGCCGACCTCGACGATCTGGATCGACTATTCGAGATCGTCAAGCAAGAAAAGGGAGCGATTGACGTGTTGTGGGCTAGTGCCGGCGTGGGCCAACAGGGCGGGCTCGGCGAGATCACCGAGGAGCAGTTCGACGCCGCCTTCTCGCTGAACGCGCGCGGCACGCTGTTCACGGTCCAAAAGGCGCTGCCCCTGTTCAACGATGGAGGCTCGATCTTCATGACCGGGTCGAACGCTTCGCTCAGGGGATACCCCAATTGGAGTGTGTACGCGGCGAGCAAGGCCGTACTGTCCGCCTACGCACGAGTGTGGGTGTCCGAACTGAGAGATAGGAAAATTCGGGTGAACGTGCTGATCCCCGGCCAGGTCGCCTCACCGATGCTGGAGGCGGTGATGGACGCGGAGATGAAGGCGCAGTTCGAGTCCGTGATCCCGCGGCGAGAGATGGGCCGCCCTGAGGAGATCGCGTCGGCCGCGTTGTTCCTTGCATCAGACGACTCGAGCTACGTCAATGGCATGGAGCTGGTTGTCGACGGCGGCACCACAGTCATCTGAGCGCGACGCGCCAGCCAATCACGCCAGCAAGACCCTCACGATCAACCAACCCACACACAACGAAGGAGCACACATCATGACCACCATCAGCATTATCGGCTCGGGCAACATGGCGACCGCCATCGGCACCCGAGCGGCGAAGCACGGCCACACCATCGAGTTCATGAGCCGCAACACCGCCAAGGCCCAGGCGCTTGCTGACCAGATCGGGAAAGGAGCCACCGTCGGCACGTTCGGGGCAAGGCCAGCGGGCGACATCGTCATCGTCGCCGTCCTGTATACCGGCGCGGTTGAAGTGGTCGCGCACTACGGCGATGCGCTGGCAGGCAAGATCCTCGTCGACATCACCAACCCGTTCAACGCAGACGGCACCGGACTCGTGACTACCGCGGGCAACTCGATGTCCCAGCAGATTGCCGCGGCCGCCCCCGAGGGCACACACCTCGTGAAGGCATTCAATACGATCTTCGGCGGCGTCCTTGCTCAAGACAAGCCAGTGGACGTGTTCTTCGCCGGCGACAGCGCCGAGGCGAAGGCACGCGTCGCGGCGTTTCTGGAGAGCTTGGACATGCGGCCCCTCGACGCAGGAGGGCTCGAGATGGCCTGGGTCCTTGAATGGGCCGGCATCCTACTGGTGGGCCTGGCACGTAACGGCGCCGGCTTCGACATCGCCTTGGGAGCCAAAGCGCTCTGAACATTTAAGTGGTTCCACTCGAGGGAGGAATGAAGGAATGAAATTCGGAATGATCGGCGCTGGCACTGTTTCGCAGGCGATCGCCGGCCACGTGGTCAAGGCTGGTTACGAGGTGGTTTTTAGCAACAGCCGCGGACCGCAAACCTTGGGTGCTTTGGTCGATGCATTCGGTCCAAACGCATCGGCTGGCACCGTTGCCGAAGCAGGGGCAGCGGACTTCGTTGTACTTGCCGTGCACTGGACGCAGATTCGTGACGCGGTGCGCAACCTGCCCGCCCGCGACGGCCGGATCGTTATTGATTCCACCAACCAGTGGTTGAGCGTGACGCCCACGATGATCGCAGACCATCTCGACGTCGGAGGCAGTGAAGTGGTCGCTTCGTTGATTCCCGGCGCGCATGTCATCAAAGCGTTTGACAATATGTACGGGCGGTACATTGAAGCCGATTCCGTGACCGAGGCTGGTCGACGGATCCTGTTCTACGCAGGCGACCACGAGGATTCGAAGACGCTGTTCCGCGCCGTCGTCGAAAGGTTTGGGTACGCGCCCGTCGATCTGGGCTCCCTTCAAATGGGTCGTTTGATGCAAGTGGATGGAGGACCCCTAACTGGTTTGCACGCCATACGAGACACCAGCCTGGGATGAGCACAAAAGACCTCACCAGAATCGGGGTGAATCGCGACGGGTTTGCTGGACGGAAGGTCTTCTGAGATGACCGCTCCCTGTCGACGTCAACTCCATGCTTCTAGCCGATCCATAATGAGTTCAAACGGTTGACGAGTGTCAAGCACGCTTGGCCCGCACAAATTGCGTTTTTCACTACATGGTGGGAAGGAATGTGGGATTTACTCAGCACGAATTCGTGTGGAAATTCGAAAGTACTTCGTACTACTGGTGGGCCGCCCGGGTCTCGATCCCGGCACCTTGGGATTAAAAGTCCCCTGCTCTTCCCGATGAGCTAGCGGCCCCATGCTTGGCGGTTGGAAACGATTTGAACAAGCAAATTATTCTTTGCTCGCTCTCGTACGATTCGCACGCCTTTGTTTCTTGGCTCAAGGAGCCTACTAACTCTTCCAAAGCGGGCGTGATTTCTCAAAAAATCGGTCTACCGGAGCGTGGCCTGCCGCACCCCCGTTATGGAAATTGGCGAGCGTCAAAGTCGGTACGAGCTATACGAAGGTTGAGAGTTGAGACGAGGTGTTGGCACGAAGCGTCGAAGTGTTTTGCACTGCCCGTGTCTCTCATCGTGGCTATGAAAGCATCCACGAATAGGTCGCTGGAGAATTCGACGTAATTCATTACACAGTTTCGGGTTCCCTCGAATCGTTTCCCAGCGACGTCCGATCGTCAATGGGGCAGATGCGTGAGCCTCACGCTCTTGATCGCGTCGGCGACCGCGTGAATGATGGCGGCCGGCACGGCGAACGCATTGGTGGTGCGCGAAGAGTAAGTCGTAGCTCTCGTAACGGCCAGGTAGTTTGGAGATATGTCCGAGTTCACCAACGAGAGCGTCAGCGCCATTGAGTCGTCCTTGAACGACGTGGATCGCGCGCTTGAACGACTCCGTAACGGTACGTATCGAAAGTGTCAGGTGTGCGACGCGCCCATTGACGAGGGTGTGCTCGTGGCGAGTCCGCTACTCGCGAACTGTCCGGCCCACCCCGAACTCGCTTGACGATTTGAAACAAAAAATCCCGGTGGCCCAGGCCACCGGGATTCTTTGTTAGCGCAATTACTTCTTGGTGGCCCAGAAGATTTCGGCGATGGCGTCGATCTCGCTCAGCAGCCGATCGGCGACCGCGACGTCATTCGTCTTCTTCGTCTCGCCGGCGCTCTTGGTCGCCATCCAAAAGAGGTCGTGCAGGTTCGGGTATTCCTTGAGGTGCTCGACCTTGAAGTAGTCGGTCCACAACACCCAGAGGTGGTGCTTCACGAGGTCGGCACGCTCCTCTTTGATGAACGTCGCACGAACCTTGAAGTCGTCATCACTCGACGCGTTGTACTTCTCCATGCAGCCCTTCACCGACTGCGCTTCGATCCTGGCTTGCGCCGGGTCGTAGACGCCGCATGGCAGGTCGCAGTGCGCGGACGCGACGAGCGGTTGGGTCGTGGCGTCCAGTAATGCATTAATACGTGTCAGAAGCGTCATGGCTTCGCCTTTCGATTGTCGTTCGTGGTGGTGTCGGAACAAACCCTCTTTCCAATCGAAGGTTAGTCACGGCCCTCGTCTATCGTTCACTGAAATGCAACGGCTCCTGGAGTTCTTTCTGCGACGTGTGACCGTCGAGGGCTCCTCCATGGCACCGACGTATCTCCCGGGTGAACGCCTCACGGCGTTGCGGCGCTGGCGTCCGGTTCGAACGGGTGACGTGGTGGTCGTGCGCGACCCGCGCGACGCCGAACGATGGCTGTTGAAGCGATGCGTCGGACGAGTCGGTCGACGCCTGGACCTTCGTGGCGACAACGCTGCGGCCTCGACTGATTCGAGAGATTTCGGGCTCGTCGACGCACGTGACGTGGCCTACATCGTGCTCCCGCAGACCTCCGCCTAGGAAATTCCCCCGTTGAATCAGGGCGAACGCCGGTAGGATGCACCCGTGGCTCGACTCGCGGTCCTCTCGTATCACACGTCGCCCCTGGCCCAGCCCGGCACGGGTGACGGCGGGGGAATGAACGTCTACGTCCGCGAACTCTCGAGCGCCCTGGCTCGGCTCGGACACGACGTCGACGTCTATACCCGCCGGGATAACACCCAAGAGCGCGACACGGTACACGTCGAGCCCGGTTTTCGAGTCCACTACGTCACGGCCGGGCCAGCCGCCGCGCTCGATCGCGAAGGTCTCACCAACCACGTCGCGGAGTTCACCGACTCGGTCGCGACGCTCTTTCGTTGTCACGGGACTCCCGACGCCATCCACGCGAACTACTGGCTCAGTGGTCTGGCCGGCCACCGCCTTAAGCACGAGCTCAGCATTCCGCTCATCATGACCTTCCACACGCTTGAGCGCGTGAAGGCCGATCTCTACGAAGGTGAATCCGAGGACCGCGCCTTCCAAGAGGCGGCAATCTTCGCCTGCGCCGACGCGGTGCTCGCCAGTTGCCGGGTCGAGGCCGAACAGTTCGTGCGCTTCTATAACGCCGATCCCGCGCGCGTGCACGTCGTGCCCCTCGGCGTCGAACACGCCTTCTTCGCCCCGGGCTATCGACCCCAAGCCCGGCGCGCCCTCGGCATCAAGGGTGAGGACGCGATGTTGCTCTTCGTCGGTCGCCTCCAGGCCCTGAAGGGCGTCGACCTGGCTCTCGAGACGTTGATCGAACTGCGCGCGCGCGGACGCAACGCCATGTTGGCGATTGTCGGGGGACCCTCGGGACCGGACGGTCGATCGACGCTCGCCCAGCTCCACCGCCGGGTCGAGGAGGCGGGCGTGATCGAACACGTCAGTTTCGTCGCACCCCAGTCGCACCAACTGCTTTCGACGTGGATGCGTGCGTCAGACGTCGTGCTCGTGCCCAGCCGCTCCGAGAGTTTCGGGCTCGTGGCGTTGGAGTCCTCGGCCTGCGGCACGCCGGTCGTGGCGAGTGACGTCGGTGGCCTAATGACGTTGATCGAACCCGGGGTCACCGGTTTCCTCGTCGGCGAACGCGACCCCCAGGTCTGGGCCGACGCGGTGGAGGTCACGCTCGACTCCGAGCACGCGACGGTGATGTCCAACGCGGCGGTCCTGCTCGCTCGACGCTACACGTGGCGTTCGGCCGCCCAGTCCCTCGCCGACTTGACAGAGGAGTTGGCGCTCTCAGGGCTCGTTCGCTGTTGACGTGACTCGGGCCCCCTTAGGCGACGCGGACTCGGCTCGACAACTCGATGAGACCGTGTCGTCATGGGCCGCGCAGTGGCACGCCAGCGCGCTCTTGGGCGTGGAACACCAACCGCAGCCTGATGACCGCGGACATTTCCATTGGCTTATTCGCCTGAAGGGCGAAGAAAAGGACGTCATCACCCTGTGGCTGTCGTTGCGTCAGCGAACGGTGCACGTGGAAACGCAGGTCACGCCGGCACCGGAGGAGAACCGCGAGACTCTGTATCGATATCTACTGGTGAAGAACGCGGAGTTGCGCGAACTGCACCTCGCCATCGGGCCGGAAGACGGTATCTATTTGATGGCGCAGATCCCGATTCTCGAGGTGACCACGGAGCGACTCGACGAGGTGGTCGGCGCGACGCTCACCTACGTCGAAGAGATTTACCCGACGGCCATGACGATGGGCCTGGCGTCGCTCTATCGCCGTAGGAAGAAGTCCTGACCACAACCTTGTAGCGTTCAATCGTGGCGTACAAGTTGATAATTGTTGGCGGCGGACGAATGGGCTCGGCGCTCGCCGAGGGGCTGGTGGATGCCCAATGGTGTCCCCCGAATGAATTGGCGGTCGTCGAGACCTCAGTGGAACAACGTGACGCGCTCGCTGAACGCCTTCCCGGCGTCGCGGTCATCGCGTCCCTGGAGATCGAACACGTGGACCAGACCAGCGGTGTCGTGATCTGTGTCAAGCCCGAGCACGCTGAAGCCGTGGCGCGAATGGCGGGCGCGCTGGGCGCCACACGGCTGTTGTCGGTGGTCGCCGGTCTGTCGACCGCGCGAATCGAAGTGACGCTGCCTCTGCCCATCGCGGTGATTCGCTCGATGCCCAACACGCCGGTGCTCGTGAGAAAAGGCGTGAGCGCCATCGCCGGGGGTGCGCACGTCACGAAGGATGACCTCGACTGGGCCGAGTCGATCCTCGGAGCCGTTGGCACGGTCGTCCGCGTGAGCGAGCGCAACATCGACGCCGTGACCGGACTCTCCGGGCCCATGCCGGCCTATCTGTACCTGGTCGTCGAGGCGTTGATTGAGGCCGGTGTGCACCAGGGACTCTCGCGCGACGTCGCCCACCAGCTCGTGGTCGGTACGTTCGAAGGTTCGGCCGCGCTCCTCACGTCGACGGGTGAGACGCCCGAGGAGCTTCGCCATCAAGTGACGTCCCCGGGCGGCACGACCGCCGCCGGACTGCGCACACTCGAGAGTCGCGCCGTTCGCTCGGCCTTCATCGACGCCGTGGCCGCCGCCGCGGATCGCAGTCGACAAATGGGTCGCTGAGGGTCCAAGTAGCGTAGGCACATGGCGACCCCGCGTCTTCGACCGAGGAAACTCTCCGAACCGACCATTGCGCGCCTGCCGGTCTATCAACGCATCGCCGAGAGTTGGACGTCGCGCGGGCTCAATCGAATTGACTCTCAACAGATCGGCGAACTGGCGGGCGTCACCGCAACGACCGTTCGGCGCGATCTCGCCGGACTCGGATCCTTCGGTACTCGCGGGGCCGGGTACGACGTGCACGTGCTGAACGAGCGCATCGCCGAAGCGCTCGGTCACGACCGTCAATACGACGTGGTCGTGGTCGGCATCGGCAACCTCGGTCGGGCGCTCGTGAATTCGACGAATTTCCTCATTCGCGGCGCGCAGCTCGCCGCGCTCTATGACAGCGACCCCGAGGTGGTCGGCTCCTCGGTCGCCGGTTACGTGGTGAAGTCACTGGAAGATCCCATTGTTCCCGCCACGGTCGCGGTCATCTGCGTGCCGCCGGAGGCGGCCCAAGCGGTCGCCGATCGGCTGGTCAACGCGGGAATCCACGCGCTGCTCAACTTCGCACCGCAAGTCATCAACGTGCCGATCGGTACCGCCGTGCACTACGTGGACTTCTCGATCGAGTTGCAGATCCTCATGTACCACCTCAACAACGGCACCGGACCGCTCGGTGGGGGACTGCTGCACTCGCTCGGCATCTTGACGCCGGCTCCCATGCGCGGCGCGTGATGAGAAGCGAGGTCGCGCCGTGGCATTGATCTCGGTGGGCATCGACCACGAGCACGCCTCCCTCGATCTGCTCGAACGGGCCAGCGTTCCGGAACACGAATGGAACAAAGTCCTTCGAACGTTGATGAGTCAGCGAAACATCCACGAGGCGGTCTTTGTCTCCACGTGTCTTCGCACCGAGGTCGTCGCCGTCATTGACCGATTTCACGGAGCGATCGAGGAAATTACTCATACCATCGCCGAGGCGACCGAGCTGGCGCCGAGTGAGTTCGCGGACCATCTCACGGTCAACTTCGACCGCGCCGTCGCCACCCATCTCTTCAGCGTCGCGTCGGGACTGAAGTCGGTCGTGCCCGGGGAGTTCGAGGTGTTGGGGCAGTTGCGACGCGCGCTCGAATTGGCGACCGAGGAACAGACGGCCGGCCCGGAGATCACTGAACTATTCCAACGCGCGATCGCCTCCGGACGACGAGTGCGCATCGAAACGCCGATCGCGCGCGGCAGCACGAGCTTCGCGCAGGCGTCGGTCATGATGGCGACCGACGACCTCGGCGTTGATCTCGACGGCGCCGAAGTAGTCATCATCGGCGCCGGTCAACTGGCGAGCGGTATCGCGCGGGCGTTGCTGGTGCGGCCCGCGCGCCTTCGTCGAATGACGATCTGTAATCGAACGACCGCGCACGGTGAGCGACTGCGCGACGAATTGAGTGACCCACGGGTGGCCGTCGCCACGCTTGACGACGTCACCTCGCTGATCACGACGGCGCGCTTGGTCGTGGCCGCTGTCGAAGTCTCGTCCCCGGTCATTACCCGCGCCGATCTCGAGCGATGTGAAGAGGATGTGCTGTTCGTGGACCTCGGACTGCCACGAGCCGTGGCGAGCGACGTGAGCGGTCTGACCAACGTCCGACGTATCGACATCGGAGACCTTCGAGAACGGGTCGGTCAAGCGCTGGGCGATCGCCGTGAGGCGATCGATGACGCCCAACGCATTGTCGGCGATGACGTCGAGAAGTACCTAAGCGATCAGCGTGCTCGGGGCGCGTCAGCGATCGTGAGTGAACTGCGTGAGTACTTCGACGACGTGGTGGCCAACGAGATGTCGCGGCGCGAAGGCGACCTCGAGGGCTTGACCCCGGATCAGCGAGAGAAGGTTGCGTCGATTCTGCGTTCGGTCGTCGCCAAAATCGCCCATCACCCGACGGTGGCATTGAAAGAAGCGGCCGGAACCGATCAAGGGACGAGACTGAGCGAAGCCACGCGCACGCTCTTCGACCTATGAGCGAACTTCGCCTCGCGACACGTCGCTCACCCTTGGCACTCGTTCAGGCGTCATCGGTCCAACGTCGTCTGAGTGAGTTCGGCGTGACGTGCGTGTTGGTGCCGCTCGAGACTCGAGGCGATCACCACGCGCAGGTGTCCCTTGATCAACTTGGCGCCCAGGGCGTCTTCGCCGTCGAAGTCCAACTGGCTGTACTGAACGGGGACGCCGACGTGGCGATACACAGCGCCAAGGACCTTCCGAGCACGACGCCCGACGGCCTGTCGCTGACGTGCGTGCCGGAACGACTCGACGCCGCGGACGTCCTCATCGGGCGCTCACTCGCGGGACTGGGACCGGGCGCCACGGTCGCGACCGGTTCGCCGCGGCGACGCGCGCTGCTGCTCGAACGACGACCGGACCTGCGCGTGGTGGGTCTTCGCGGCAACATGGCGACGCGCTTCGCCGCCGCCGGCCAGAGCGACGTTGACGCGGTCGTCGTGGCCGCCGCCGCCTTGGAACGGCTGGGGGAGGATGACCTCGCCGCCGAACGCCTCGACACCGAGTGGTTCGTGCCCCAGGTCGGCCAAGGCGCTCTCGCGCTCGAGGTCCGAGACGACGATGACGCGTCGATCCAGTTGCTGTCGCCGCTCAACCAGCCTGACGCCATGACGGCCCTCGTGGCCGAGCGAGCGTTCCTGAGTGAACTCGGCGCCGGGTGCTCGGTACCGTGCGGCGCTTACGCGAGAGTTTCGGGCAAGGAGGTTGCTCTCAGTGGCGTCATGCTGAGCGTCGACGGAGCGCGAAGCGTGCGCGCAGTGTTTCACGGTGATGAACCGCGCGAGTTGGGGCGCTCGTTGGCGCGTCACCTTCGTGACGAGCGCGGCGGCGGTGACTTCGCCGGTTGGCAACGGACGTTGTGAACATCGTCGTCACCCGCGAAAAAGGAAAGAACGAACGACTGAAGGCGTGGCTTCCCCCCGGGGCGACGCTCAACGAAGTGCCACTCACGACGACGACGTACTTTGAGCCCGGTGACGTGAGCGCGGCCCTGGAGGCCGCGTCGACGAAGGGAGCGTTCCGTTCTCTGGTCGTGACGAGTGAGCGCAGCGCGGGCTACGTCGAGTTAGCGCTTCACGCGTCGACACCCGACGTTGAGCTCTTCGTTGTCGGGCCGACGACGTCTGAGGCACTCGTCGCTCGCGGGATTCGCGTGCACGTGCGAGGCGAAGGATCGGCCGAGAGCCTCGCTCCTCACGTCTCGCGCGGTCCGGTGCTGTTGCTCGGCGCGACGTCGATGCGTGGTGAACTGGAAACTGCGTTGCGCGCGCGCGGCCTCGAGGTGGTCGTGGTGGCCTGTTACGAGACCGTTGGCGTGAGGTTGGATTCGAGTGCCGCGACGATTCTTCGCCGCGCCGACGTCCTCTTCATCGGCGCGCCTTCGGCCTGGATGGTCGCTCGCGAGTACGTGGCGAGTGATGCCTGGGTCGTCGTTCCGGGAACCTCGACCGGCGCAGCGGTGCGGACCGATCATCCCAAGGTGATTGAAGGCTGGGGTCCGCACTTGGAGAAGCGACTCGCCGAACTCTCGTCCTAGCTCGAAGGGCGACATTCGCGCTGTCCTAGGCTGGAGACGTGTTTCCCACCGAACGACCCCGCCGTCTTCGACGCACACCAGCACTTCGGCGCCTCGTCGCCGAGACGACGCTCGCCCCGGATGACTTCGTCGCGCCACTCTTCGTCGCCGAAGGGTTGGGCGAGGCGCGTGAGATCACGTCGTTGCCCGGCCAGTTTCAGCACACGATCGACTCTCTGCGCAAAGAGGTCGAGGAGTTGGTCCGCGTCGGCATCGGTGGCGTCATCCTCTTTGGCGTTCCGTCGGCGAAGGACGAGCTCGGCAGCGGCGCCTGGGACCCGCAGGGCATCGCGCAAGTGGCGCTGCGTACGCTCCGCGACGATTTCGGCGACGAGCTGGTCCTCATGGCGGACCTCTGTCTCGATGAGTACACGAGTCACGGTCACTGCGGCGTGCTGCGCGATGACGGCACGGTCGACAATGACGCGACGCTCGAACTGTACGGACGCGTCGCGTTGGCCCAGGCGAACGCCGGTGCGTCGGTCGTGGCCCCGAGCGGCATGATGGACGGTCAAGTTGGCGCAATTCGAAGCGCGCTCGACGCAGCGGGATTCGATGAGACGATCATCATGGCGTACGCGGCCAAGTACGCCAGTGGACTCTACGGACCGTTCCGCGACGCCGTCGGCGTTGAGATCGTCGAGGGCGGCGACCGCAAGGGATACCAACAGGACTACCGGAACCGGCGTGAAGCCCTTCGTGAAGCACGTGCCGACGTCGAACAGGGCGCCGACGTCGTCATGGTCAAGCCCGCGATGTCGTACCTCGACGTCCTGAGCGACCTTCGACGCGAACTGGACGTGCCACTGTGCGCCTATCACGTCAGTGGCGAGTACGCCATGGTGAAGGCCGCCGCCGCCAAGGGTTGGATCGACGGTCCCGCCGTGGCCCTCGAACAGTTGACGGCCGTTCGGCGCGCCGGCGCGGACTTCGTCTTGACGTACTTCGCTCGCGAGATCGCCACGGAGCTCGCGCGTTGACCTCTCTGAATGAGGCGTGGTTCGCCCGGGCCCAACGTGTCCTGCCGGGCGGCGTCGACTCACCGGTGCGCTCGTTTCGCTCGGTGGGCGGCACGCCCTACACGGTCGCTCGAGGCAGTGGCGCCTACGTCGAAGACGTCGACGGCGCGCGCTACCTCGACTTCGTCCAGTCCTACGGCGCGTCACTCCTCGGTCACGCGCACCCCGACGTGGTGAACGCGCTGCGCGAGGCGGTGGGCGAGGGCACGACATTCGGCGCGCCGACGCCGGGCGAGGTCTTGCTCGCCGAAGCGATGACCGCGCGCGTCGCCGGCCTCGAACAGGTTCGACTGGTCTCGTCGGGCACCGAAGCGTTGATGAGCGCGGTGCGACTCGCGCGCGGTCTCACCGGTCGCGACAAGATCGTGAAGTTCGACGGTTGCTACCACGGCCACTCCGACGCGCTCTTGGTGGCGGGTGGGAGCGGCGTCGCTCAGATGGGACTGCCCGGTTCGGCCGGCGTCACGAGGGGTGCCGTCGGCGACACCATCGTCGCCCCCTACAACGAAGTGCCGACGTTGGATCACCACGTCGCGGCGGTGTTGGTGGAGCCGGTCGCGGCGAACATGAATCTCGTGGCGCCGAGCGCCGGTTTCTTGCGGGGACTTCGCGCCGAATGCAGCCGCGTCGGGGCGCTACTGATCTTCGACGAGGTCATCACGGGCTTTCGACTCGCCTTCGCGGGCGCCGAAGAGTACTTTGGCGTGACCCCGGACGTGTGGTGCTTCGGCAAGGTCATCGGCGGGGGGCTGCCGGTGGGCGCGTTTGGAGGTTCGCGCGAGATGATGTCCGCGCTCGCGCCACTCGGCCCGGTGTACCAGGCCGGGACCCTGTCGGGCAATCCGCTCGCGACCGCCGCCGGGACGACGGTTTTGAATCTGGTGACGCCGCGCGATTATCAGGACCTCACCCAACGGGTCGCCACGTTCGCGCAGAACCTAGAGGCGGCGATCGCGACGAGCGGCCTGTACGCACGTTGTCCCACGCAGGGCCCGCTGATGGGGCTCTTTCTGTCCCGAGAGCCATTCGAGGCACCGACGAACTTCGACGAAGCCAAGTTGCTGTGCGAGAACGGGCTCTATCGATCGTTCTTTCACGCGATGCTCGAACGTGGCGTCGCGCTCGCCCCCGGTGCCTACGAGATACTCTTCGTCTCGTTCGCGCACAGCGGCGACGACCTCGCCGATGCCGTCAAGCGCGCGGGCGAAGCCTCGGAGGTCGCCGCGAAATCATGAGTGCGCCACTACGCAGTGACGGGTGGTCGGTTCGCCCGAGCTTCGTGCCCCACGGCGCGGTCACACCCGTCACGCTGCTCGCGGACGAGAACGCGCTCACCCAGTTGGCGGGCGTGCCAACGGTGGCGTGGCAAACGCCGTGGAGCGAACTGTCCAATATCCAATTCGTGCGCTTCGCGCGCGGCATGGCGCTGTTCGCGACCGCCGCCGGCGTTCGCTACTGCTGGCGTAACCCCAGCCGAAATGACTTCGAGGCCCTGCGCGCCATCGTCATCGCCCACGGCGGCGTGGTCGCGCACCATCGCCGCCGCGCCGGGGTCTACAGCGTCGCGCTCGTCGTGTTGATCGCGGCCCTCGCCGGGGGTATTGGGTCGTGGCTCTTTCGCAACTCCTCGGTATCGAGTGAGCTCACCGACGCGCGCCACGTGAACCTGACACTGAAGGACTTACCGACGGGCTGGTATCTGGCGCCGGCATTGGAAGCGACGCCGCTCGCCGATATCTTCTCGGCGCCGGGGAAGGTCGAGACGTTGCCGACCAAGCCGACGAAGAAGAAGAAGCAAAACGCGGTGTTGACCGAGATCTTTGGAGACTTCGCGAAGTGCCTCGGCGTGACGCCCCAACGCGATCGCGTCTACGGCGCTGCGGGACAGTTGGCGGACTACCAGGTGTCGTCCCAGATCTTCGCTTCATCGTCCTACGGCGGAATCGAAGCGGTCTCGACGTCGCAGTATTACCACACGACGACGATGGTGCAGCGTGACACCGCCGAGATGTCACGCACGAATTTCGGTTCCTGTTTCGTGACGTCGAACATCGCACTCGTTCGCGCGCTCAATAACGCGAAACTTCCGACGACCAACGAGGGTGTGAACTACCGACCGGTGACATTCTTGCGAGGATGGTCGCGCGGCGGCGAAGCGGTTCTGTCACTGCCGAACGTGTCGGGCAGTTCCCATCTCGTGATGGTCGAGATCACGAGTGGTCACTACGAGGTGACCCTTGGCGTGCTCGTCAACGACTGGCCCGCGTCCGAGACATTTGTCTCGAGTCTGACGAGCACGTTGTTGTCGCGCATGGTCTCACCATCGTCCAAGCCCGAGTGACCCGCCCGACTCGGCGTCGATCACGACTCCACGATCCGGGCTTTCGCGCCACGCGGACTCGAGTCGGACGAACCGTCAGTCCTTGGAGTTGCCCGCGTTTAACAACATGTCGTAGGCCCGCTCGGGGATGACGTCCGAGAGTCGAAGGAGCGCCCGGTAGCCGATCTCGGCCGGCCCCTTTTTGTCGTTGCGCATCAGGTTCGCCATGATCGCGAGCAGTTCTTTCATCAGTGGCTCGATTCGTAGACCGACGCCGACACAGGCCGAGAGGATCTTCGGTTCCGAGATGATCCGAACGAACGCTCGCGCGACCTTGAAGTAGTCGCCGTAGGCCGACTCGAGGCGTTCGTCGTAGAGACGCAGTAGCGACGAGTCGTTGGCGAGCAGCGCCTCGGCGACGACGGCGGCCGCGATGCGCCCGGTCTCGTAGCCGTAGGCGATGCCTTCGCCGTTGAACGGGTTGACCGTTCCGGCGGCGTCACCGATCGTGAGCGTATTGGGACCACTGCGAGGTCCGAGGGCGAGGCCCATGGGGAGGCGGCCGCCGGTCGCCGGTCCACAGCACGTCTCGTCGTTGAGTCCCCACGCGTCGGCGGTTTGTGAGACGAAGTACTCCTGGAGTTTGGTGGTGTTGACGCCCTTCCACGCGCCGCCGGTCGAGAGCAATCCGACGCCGACGTTGACGCGACCGTCGCCCAGCGGGAAGATCCATCCGTAGCCCGGGACGACGTCGCCCTTGGGGTCACGGATATCGAGGTGCGAGTCGATCCACGCTTCGTCGTGACGATCGCTCGTGTAGTACCCGCGAAGCGCCATGCCCATCGGCCAGGATTTGTTGCGCACCGTGCCGAGTTCGCGCCCGAGTCGTGAATTCTGACCGTCGCCGACCACGAGATACCTCGCACGAATCTCGGCCACGCTGTCGTCCTTGCCCCGCACGACCACTCCCGCGGCGCCCTTAAGAGCGTCGTCGGGAGCCTCGCTCGGCTCTAAGAGCGCGATCGCTTCGACCCCATTGAGCAGTGTCGCCCCGAGGCTCTCGGCGCGTTGAGCGACTAGGCCGTCGAGATTGAATCGGGTGATCGTGTAGCCGTAGCCTGGAAAAACCGGGTGTTCGGGCCAGTTCATCTCCAGCGTCGCGCCGAAGCCGAAGGCGCGCAGTCCGTTGAATCTGTGGCCCTTGGCGGCCACGGAGTCCTCGAGGCCCATCTCTCTCAGTTGGTAGACCGACCTCGGGGTCAGACCGTCGCCGCAGGTCTTCTCGCGCGGGAATTGTTTTTTCTCGACTAAACAGACCGACCAGCCCGCTTCGGCCAACCAGTACGCGCAGGCCGATCCGCTCGGCCCGGCGCCGACGATGGCGACGTCATAGACGGTCGGTTTCGATACAACTTCACGCAGGCTTGTCACCGGAACAGCCTAGGAGGTTCGCGTCGGCGCCCATCGGTCGAAGGGGTCGATTCAGTCTGGTAGAAATGATGTCCGTGGACCAGTACTTACCAATACTGGGGCTCCTGATTCTCGGAGTGCTCTTCGGTGCAGGTTCGCTTGTGATGTCAGCGCTGCTGGCGCCTCGGAAGCGACCCTCTGACGCGAAGTTGGCACCGTACGAGTGCGGGATTGTCCCCGAAGTCGAACCGCCGCAGCGATTCCCCGTTCGGTTCTATCTGGTCGCGATGATTTTCGTGATCTTCGACATCGAAGTCGTCTTCATGTACCCCTTCGCGGTCGTCTTTCGCCAGCTCGGTCTCTTCGGACTCATCGAGGTGCTGGTCTTCTCCCTGACCGTGTTCGCGGCGCTTCTCTTCTTGGTCTCCGAAGGCGCTCTCTCGTGGGGGCCGGTCAAGCACTTGGTCGCGGGGATGCCCTCGCGCACCAGCTCATCGACGATTGTTCGCATCAACTCCGACGCCGATAAGGCGGCCTAGGCGTGGCGCTGGAGGACCTGCAACACAACTTTCTGACGGGACCGCTCGAGGACCTCGTGCGCTGGGCCCGTCGCGCCTCGGTCTGGCCGGCCTCGTTCGGCCTGGCCTGTTGCGCCATCGAAATGATGGCGACCGGTGGCGCCGACTTCGACATCGCGCGCTACGGCATGGAAGTCTTTCGCAACTCGCCACGTCAGGCCGACCTGATGATCGTCGCCGGTCGCGTCAGCCAAAAGATGGCGCCGGTCCTTCGCCAGGTCTACGACCAGATGATGGAGCCCAAGTGGGTCATCTCGATGGGTGTGTGCGCGTCGACCGGGGGACTGTTCAACAACTACGCCATCGTCCAGGGCGTCGACCAGATCGTGCCCGTCGACGTCTACGCGCCGGGTTGCCCGCCGAGCCCCGAGACCCTAATGCACGCGATTTTGACGTTGCACGAACAGATTCGCACCGGCGAGATCATGAAGCGCCGTCACGAGGGCCGTCCGGTTCACCTCGACGCCACCCCCGAACTCTGGACTCCCGAGGTCCCCGTCGCCGTGAGGGTAGGCACACCGAAGTGATCTCCCTGTCGTCCACGGCCCCCCCGGGCGTAATCACCAGCGAAGGACTCGCCGCGGACTTGTGCTGTTTCCCCACGCGTGACCGGTACGTCGAACTCGCGGCGTCGTTTCGCGCCGACGGCTTCGAGATGTGTGTCGATCTCTGCGGCGTCGACTATCTCGAACACTTCGGTCGGTGGCTGCCCGAGGGCGTCGAAGGAACACGCTTCGAGGTCGTCGTCAATCTGCTCAGCCTGTCGAAGAAGGAGCGTGTTCGCGTCCGGGTCCAGGCCGGTAACGACGCGCCCGAAGTCGACTCGTTGTTCGAGCTCTATCCCGGGACCGAAGCGATGGAGCGAGAGGCCTTCGACCTTTTCGGCATTCTCTTCACGAACCATCCGGATCTGACGAGAATATTGATGCCCGAAGAGTGGGAAGGTCATCCGCTACGCAAGGACTACGGCGCCGGCCGGGTGCCCGTGCAGTTCAAAGAGTCGCCGGGGCCCCGATGAGCGATTCGAACGTACGAGCGGCCGAACGCCTAGGTCTCCTCACCGCCGAGACCTCAGAGGGCGCCCAGGAACTTCAGCGTCGCGCCGCGACGAACGTCGACGAACTCGGTCGCGAGGTGGGGGCGGTCCTTCGCCTCGACGGTCTCACGCTCGATCCCACCTCAATCGATCACGAGCGTCGCGACGACGAAACGATGATCATCAACATGGGGCCGTCGCATCCCTCGACGCACGGGGTCTTGCGCCTGATGCTCGAGCTCGACGGCGAGTTCGTACTGCGCACGAAGCCGGTGATCGGCTACCTGCACACCGGCATGGAGAAGACCGGCGAGGAGTTGAGCTACATCCAGGGTGCGACCAACGTCACGCGCATGGACTATCTCAGCCCGGTGATCAACGAACTCTGTTACTCGATGGCCGTCGAGAAACTACTGGGCATCGAAGTTCCCGAGCGCGCGGTGTGGATACGCATGATGATGAGCGAACTGAATCGCATCTCGTCGCACCTCGTGTGGATGGCGACCAACGGCATGGACCTCGGTGCGTCGTCGATGATGATCTACGGCCTTCGCGAACGAGAGTTGATCCTGGCCTTCTTCGAGAAGACCGCGGGCCTGCGGCTCAATCTGAACTACGTGCGCCCCGGCGGCGTCGCGGCGGACTTGCCCGACGGCTGGCCGGACGACGTGCTCGTCATCTGCGACACCATTTACGCGCGTACGTTCGAGTACGACGAGTTGCTGACCGGCCAGCCGATCTTTCGTAATCGCATGGTCGGCGTCGCGCCCCTCGCCGCCGAGGAGGCGTTGGCCCTCGGCGTCACCGGACCGTTGCTTCGTTCGACCGGGGTGGCGTGGGACCTGCGCCGCGCGATGCCGTACCTCGCCTACGACCAGGTCGAATTCGACGTCATCGTCGGCACGTACGGCGACAACTTCGATCGTTACGCCATTCGACTCAACGAGATCCGCGAGTCGATTCGCATCGTGCGCCAGTGCATCGAGAAGATGCCGAGCGGCGACTACCGCAGTCAGGATCCCAAAGTCACGCCGCCGCCGAGGGCGCGCATCGGCGAGTCGATGGAGGCACTGATCCACCACTTCAAACTCTTCACCGAGGGCTTCCACGTGCCCCCGGGCGAGGTCTACGCGGCCGTCGAATCGCCGCGCGGTGAGTTGGGCTGTTACATCGTGTCCGACGGCACCGCCAAGCCCTATCGGCTGCACGTGCGCGCCCCGAGTTTCGTGAACCTCCAGGCCGTGTCGTTGCTGATGCGCGGGGGATCGATGTCGGACACGATCACCGTCATCTCGACGATCGATCCCATCATGGGGGAGGTCGATCGGTGAGTCACTTCCGCATCGACATTCGACAGCGCGCCGAAGAGGTGCTCGCGCTCTACCCGCGACCGCGTTCGGCCATGTTGCCACTGCTGCACCTCGCCCAGGAACAAGACGGCTACGTCAGCGACGAGGGTATCGCCGAGGTCGCCGAGTTGACGCTCACGACCCCGGCCGACGTACGCGGCACCGCGCTCTTCTACGACATGTTCCATCTCGAGCCGGTCGGCCGCTACGTCGTGAGCGTGTGCACGAACATCGCCTGCCTGCTCGCGGGCGGGGACGAATTACTCGAGCACGCGAGCGACACACTCGGGTGTGCGGTGGGCGCCACGTCGAGCGACGGACTGTTCACGCTCGAAGAGACCGAGTGTCTCGCCGACTGCAACTTCGCGCCGTGCGTGCAGGTGAACCACCGCTACGTGCGAACGACCACGCCCGACGCCTTCGACACGGTCGTATCCCAGCTGCGCGCCGGCACGCTGGATCACGACGTTCCACCTCACGGCACGCTGATCCGCGTACGACGCGCCGGAGGACTACACGCGCCGCGCGCCGAAGTGGCGGCCGAGCGATCGGTGGCTTCGGCGGCCCGCGAGGCGCGCACGCCCAAGGAGCCGAAGTAGTGGCGACGCTGACCGCTCCTCGGATCGTGCTTTCGCGCGCGGACTACGCCGACTCGCACACGCTGTCGCGCTACCTCGCGACCGGTGGTTACGAGGGACTGCGCAAGGCGCTCACGATGTTCCCCGAGGCCGTCGCCAGCGAGGTCGATCAGGCGTCCCTGCTCGGTCGCGGCGGCGCCGGTTTTCCGGCCGGTCGCAAATGGTCGATGTTGCGCAAGGCGCCGATCTCGTACCTCGTGGTCAACGGTGACGAATCCGAGCCGGCGACGTTCAAGGACCACTTGCTCTTGGAGCGCGATCCGAACCAGTTGGTCGAGGGCGTCATCATCGCGGCCTACGCGTTGCAGGTGTCTTCGGTGTACATCTTCGTGCGCGGTGAGTTCGCGCTCGGGCTCGAGCGCGTGCAACAGGCCGTCAACGACGCCTACGAGCTCGGCGCCCTGGGCAGCAAGATCCTCGGTTCGGAGTTCTCGATTGACGTCGTCGTGCACCCCGGCGCCGGCGCCTACATCTGCGGCGAAGAGACCGCGTTGATCGAAGCGCTGGAGGGCAAGCGCGGCTTTCCGCGAATCAAGCCGCCGTTCTTCCCGGCCGTCGCCGGGCTTTACGGTGAACCGACGGTCGTGAACAACGTCGAAACGATGTCGAACCTGCCCTGGATCATCAACCACGGCGGCGCGGCCTTCGCCGCGCTCGGCGGCGGTCGCTCGACCGGGACGCGACTCTTCGCCCTCGCCGGGCGGGTGAACAATCCAGGCGTCTTCGAGATCGAAATGGTCAAGAACACGTTTCGTGACCTGATCTACGACCCGCAACTCGGCGGCGGCGTCATCGACGACAAGAAGATCAAGGCGATCATCCCCGGCGGCGTCTCGGCCCCGTGGTTCGGTCCGGACCTGTTGGACCTGCCCCTCGGCCAAGACGAAGTCGCGGAGAAGGGATCGATGCTCGGCTCGGGTTCGATCGTCGTGATGGATGAGACGACGTGCGTCGTGCGCGCGGCGTGGCGAATCACGAAGTTCTTCTCGCGCGAGTCCTGCGGGCAGTGCACCCCGTGTCGCGAAGGATCGGGCTGGATCGAGCGCGCGATGTACCGCGTGGAACACGGCGGCGGCCGCATGGAAGACATCGACCTCCTGCTCGATCTCTGTGACAACATCGCACCCGGTCTCACCTGGCCGCCCCAACAGACGACGATCTGTGTCCTGGGACCATCGATTCCGTCGTCGGTTCACTCGGCCATCCAGATGTTCCGCGACGACTTCGTGGAACACGTGACGAACGGCGGGTGTCGCCATGACTGACGTGATTCGCTCCACCGTCACGATTACGGTGAACGGTCGATCGATCGAGGCGGAGCCCGGTGAGCTCCTCATCGAAGCGGCGGAGCGCGCCGGGACCTACGTGCCGCGCTTCTGTTACCACCCGCGCATGGAGCCGGTGGGGATCTGCCGCATGTGCCTCGTCGAGGTCGACTCACCGCGCGGCGCGACCCTGCAACCGGCGTGCTACCTCAAAGTCAACGACGGTATGAACGTCGTCACCGACTCCGAAAAGGTGAAGAAGGCCCAAGACGGCGTCCTCGAATTCCTACTCGCGAACCACCCGCTCGACTGCCCGGTCTGTGACAAGGGGGGTGAGTGCCCGCTCCAGGACCAGACGCTGGCGCACGGATCCGGAGAGACGCGCTTCATCGAAGAGAAGCGCCACTTCGTCAAGCCCGTCGAGATCGGCGCCTTGGTCCTGTTGGACCGCGAGCGCTGTATCCAGTGCGCACGCTGCACCAGGTTCGCCGCCGACGTGGCCGGTGACGCCCAGATCGCCTTCGCCGGGCGCGGTGACCTCATCGAGGTCGCGACCTCACCGACCCAGCCCTTCGACTCGATCTTCTCGGGCAACACGGTACAGATCTGTCCGGTGGGTGCGCTGACCGCCAAGCCGTATCGTTTCAATGCTCGCCCGTGGGACCTCGAGCAAATCGAGAGCACCTGCACGACGTGTGCCGTGGGCTGTCGCGTTGCGGTGCAGTCCTCGGGCAATCGACTGACGCGCGTACTGGGCGTCGACAGCGAGCCGGTGAATCACGGCTGGCTGTGCGACAAGGGCCGCTTCACGCTGGAATCGATCGACGGCAACGAGGAGTCGACGAACCCGCTAAACGCGGCGACGCGCATCACCGAACCACTGGTTCGACGAAACGGCAACCTCGTCGCGGTCAGTTGGGGCGAAGCGCTCGGCGAAGCGGCCGAACTGCTGCGACGCGCGTCGACGACGGCCGACGGGCTCGGCGCTATCGGCGGGGCGGCCTTGACCAATGAGGGCGCTTTCGCGTGGGAGCGGTTGCTGCGCGGGGTGTTGCGCACCGACCACATCGACGCTCAGTACGGCGATGGTCTCAGCGCGGCCCTCATCCAAGCCCTCCCGCGCGCGACGATCGACGAAGCCGCGAAGGCCCGCGTCGTGGTGACCTTGACCGGCGACCTTCGCGAAGAGCTTCCGATTCTCTTCCTCCGACTGCGTGAGAGCGCCGTCCGGTTCCAGCGCTCGATCGTGGAACTGAACTTCGGCGCCAGCGCCCTGGGTTCGGTCGCGCAGATTTCGCTACCGGTTCGTCCGGGAGAAGCTCACCTGGTCGCCCAAGCGCTCGGTGACGGCACGCTGCCCCAGGAAGTCGTCTTCACGCAAAGGGAGCTCAACGACGCGCGCGAGCTCATTGGCGACGGCGGCGAGGGCGTCGTCTTCGTGGTCGGACGGCCCAACGTCGCGGAATCGGCCGAGGTCATCGAGCACGCGATACGACTCCTGGCGACGCAGTTCCCACGCGCGAAGTTCCTTCCGGCCCTTCGTCGCTCCAACGTCATGGGCGCGCTCGACATGGGACTCGCTCCGAAGCTGCGCCCCGGACGCGGCTACGACGCCGAGAGCGTCGGTCGCGACACCCTGGAACAGCTCGGGGCCATCCGCTCCGGCGAGCAGACCGCGATTCTGATGTTGGGCGGTTGCTTGCTCGGCAACGTGCTCGACGTGGTCGGCGCGCGCGAGGCCCTCGACACCGCCGACGTCGTCATCGTCACCGGTCACGGTGGCGCGTCGCTCGCCTACGCCGACGTCGTGCTGCCAGCCGCGGTGCAACACGAACGCCTCGGCACGGTCACGAACATCGAAGGGCGCGTCACCGCTGTCGCGCCGAAGATCGTCGCCCCCGGTTCGGCGTGGCCCGACGTCGCCATCGCCTCGGAGCTGGCCGAAGAGCTGGGACAGAGTATTGGACTCGCGTCGGTGGAACTGGCCGCCAAGACGATTGAAGAGACGACGGGCTACCCGGCGCTGTCGGTGCTGAATGATTCGACGAGCGACGGTGTGGTCGTCGGCGACGTGGCGGAGCGTTCCGCACGTCGGCCGCTCGACCCCATGGCCTTTCCCGGAATTCGCTCGACCGAGTCCGTGGGGCTCGGAGCCAACACGGGAACGACGATCTCGGCCGACATCGCCTCGACGACGTCGACGATGCCGGTGACGTTGCTCGAGTTGGGCGCTTTCGAGAAGCTCGAAGTCCCGCTCGCCGATGCCTATTCGTTGCGGGTAAATCTCAGCCGACGACTCTACGACAATGGCATCGCCGTGCAGGGTTCGCCGTCGTTGGCCACACTGAAGGCCGTGAGCGTGCTGCACCTCAACCACTTTGACCTCGACCGATTGGGCGTCGTCACCGGTGACGTGGTGGGCGTGACCGGTGCGCGCGGATCGATTCGCCTTCCGGTCGCACTCGATGACGCGGTGCCGCGAGGGGTGACCGAGATTGCCTTCGGTTCACTCGACGCCGACGGCAACGACGTCGTGCGACCGATTCTCGACGGTGGCGACGTCATTGCTCAGGTCCGACTGGAGAGCGCGTGAACTGGCTCGCGACGGTCGACCCGCTGTTCGACCACGGCGTGACCTTCGCCGTGTTGGTCATCGTCGTTATCAAGATGCTGGTGGGCCTGGGGCTCTTGATGGGCTCGGTGATCGTGATGATCTGGTTCGAGCGCAAGGCGATCTCGGACATGCAGAGTCGCATCGGTCCTCAACGATGGGGCCCGTTCGGTCTGCTCCAGACACTGGCCGACGGATTGAAGTTGATTCTGAAGGAAGACCTGATTCCTTCCGAGGCCGATCGCACGGTCTTCAAGTTGGCGCCGTTCCTCGTCCTCGTGCCGGCGATCATCACCTTCGGCCTCGTGCCGGTCGGCGGGGAAATGACCATTGCGGGCCACAAGGTCTTGCTCCAGGTGGCGAATCCGCCGATGGGCATCTTGTTGCTACTAGCGATGTCGGGCATCTCGGTCTACGGCGTCATGCTCGCCGGATGGTCCTCAGGTTCGAAGTACCCACTGCTCTCGTCGGTTCGCGCCAGCGCCCAGATGATCAGTTACGAAGCCGCCCTCGGCATGACGATCGTGACGGTCGTGCTCGTGACCGGGTCGCTGTCGATCCACAACATCGTGACCTCGCAGTCCCACGGCATCTGGCACTGGAACTTGATTCGTCTGGGCATCGTGCCGTTCGTGGTGTTCGTCATCGCGATTACGGCTGAATTGAACCGACCGCCGTTCGACGTCGTCGAAGCCGAAAGCGAACTGGTCGGGGGATTCCATACCGAGTACTCCTCATTCCGATTCGCCATCTTCTTCTTGGCTGAGTACATGAACACGATCACGATGTCCGCGATCATCGTGACGCTCTTCCTCGGGGGCCCGGCCGGCTGGGCGCCCAACGTGGCCCACCTCAAATGGCTCTTCCCGATTGCGTGGTTCCTCATCAAGACCGTCGGTTTCGCGTTCTGTTACGTCTGGTTCCGGGCGTCACTGCCGCGTTTTCGATACGACCAACTCATGGACCTCGGCTGGAAGCGCTTGATACCGCTGAGTCTCGGTTGGATGTTGATCGTGGCCGGATTCCTCGTCGCCAAGGGTTGGGGATTCATGATGGCGGCGGTGGTGCTGGTCTCGTACTCGGTGCTGACGCGCGCCTTCTCGCTCGGGCAGAGCCGTGAGGTCGGCGCGGACTCGGTGTTGCCCATCGTCGGCGGGCGACCGTTGCCCGGCGAGGTGCTGCGCTCGAAGACCGATGAGGAGAGCGACTGATGGCCCGGGCTCTCGACTTCTTCGGCGGCTTCAAGTTGACCTTCCAGCACCTCACCCGCCCGACGGTGACGACGAGCTACCCGAAGGCCAAGCGCCCCAAGCAGCCCCGTCAGCACGGGCGTCATGTGCTGAACCGCTACGAGGACGGGATGGAGAAGTGCATCGGCTGCGAGTTGTGCGCCGGCGTCTGTCCCGTCAACTGCATCTACGTGCGCGGTCTCGACAACCCACCGGACCACCCGGTCAGCCCGGGCGAGCGCTACGGCTACATCTACGAGATCAACTACTTACGTTGCATTCACTGCGACCTCTGCGTCGAGGCCTGCCCGACCCAGGCGATCACCGAGTCCAAGATGTTCGAGTTCTCCTTCACCAACCGCTCCGACGCGATCTACACGAAGGCCGAACTCCTCGTGGACGATCAGGGCTACCCGCAGCGCCTGCCGTGGGAGGACTGGCGCGAGGGTGAGGCGGCGATGACCGGCGGTTGGATGCGCGCGACCTCACCGAACGGTGACGCCGCCTACGAGGGTGTCGTCCAGTGGACGGCCGATCTCGGCGCGGGCCTACGCGCCGCCGAGGCCGGACAGTCCGGGGTGCGTGACGACGAGGCGACCGGCTCCAAGCAACTGCGCAACATCTTCCCGAAGCACTTCGAGCCCGAAGACGTGCCTTTGCAGTTCCGGGGCCTCCGGGGCAAGTTGAACGAGCTCCGCGAAAAAATGCCCAAGCGCCGGCGAAAGCCGAAGTCGTGATCGGCGCCGCGTATTCGATCCCCAGCGTGCTGGTGTTCGTCACGTCAGCGATGCTCATTCTCGTCGGCGCCATCGGGGTGATTTCGGTGAAGAACCCCGTGCACGCGGCACTGTGCTTGATCATGACGCTCTTCGGCGTCGCGGTCGCCTTCGTCGCCCAGTCGGCCGACTTCTTAGCCGCGGTGCAGATCATCGTCTACGCCGGCGCCATCGTCGTGCTCTTCTTGTTCGTGATCATGTTCCTCGGCGTCGATCGCCGAGAGCACATCCACTTCGAACCGCTCGTGGGTCAGCGCGCCTTCGCCGCGGTCGGCGTCGCGATCACCGTCGGTGGCCTCATCGCCTTGATGGCGCGCTCGCACTGGGTGAGTGGTGCGTCGTCGGTCACGACGAAACTCTCCTCGGGCGGGGGCAACGTGAAAGAGCTGGGCACCGCGGTCTTCACGACGTACCTCTTCGCCTTCGAAGCGACGGCCGCGTTGCTCATCATCGCCGTCGTCGGCGCGGTCTTGCTCGCGCGACGTGAGAGCGCGACCCAGGGTGAGGAGAGCGCGTGAACGTCCCCGCCGCGTGGTATCTCGTCTTGGCCGCCGGGCTCTTCGGCATCGGCGCCTTCGGACTGTTGACTCGGCGCTCGGCGCTCATCATGTTCATGTGCATCGAACTGATGCTGAACGCCGTCAACCTCACGTTCGTCACCTTCTCGAGGACGCTGAATGACATCAGTGGTCAGGCGATCGTCTTCTTCGTGATGGTGGTGGCGGCCGCGGAGGTCACCGTCGGTCTCGGCATCGTGGTGGCGGTCTTCCGTCGGCGCTCGTCGACCTCGGTCGACGAGCTCTCTGAGATGAAGGGCTGAGATGGCGACCGTCGCAACCCTGCTACTGCTGATGCCGCTCTTGGGCTTCCTTAGTGTGCTCCTCCTCGGGCGCTACATGAGCGAAAAGCAAGTCGGCGTCGTCGGAACGGGCGTCGTCGCCGCCAGCTTCGTGCTCGCGGTCATCACTTTCTTCATGCTCATCCACCACTCGTCGCGCGAAGTGACGGTCAACCTCTTCTCGTGGATCTCGGTCGGGACGCTGCACGTGCCGGCCGCGATGCTCGTCGACCCCCTCTCGATCACCATGTGCCTGTTCGTCACCGGAATCTCGGCGCTGATTCACCTGTACTCGACCGGCTACATGCACGGGGAGAAGGACTTTCGGAAGTTCTTCCTCTACCTGAACCTCTTCGTCTTCTCGATGTTGTTGCTCGTCTTGGCGAACAACCTGGTACTCACCTTCGTCGGCTGGGAGGGTGTCGGGCTCTGTTCGTACTGGCTCGTGAGCTACTACTTCGATCGCGACTCGGCCGCCTCGGCCGGCAAGAAGGCGTTCATCTACAACCGCGTGGGCGACGTCGGGATGTTGATCGCCATGTTCTTGCTGTTCTCGCGACTGCACACGTTGACCTACCTCACCATCTTCGAGCGCTCCGGCACGCTGACGCCGATGATCGCGACCCTGGTCGTGCTGGCGTTGCTGCTCGCCGCGACGGGCAAGAGCGCCCAGATCCCCCTCTTCAACTGGTTGCCCGACGCCATGGAGGGTCCCACGCCGGTCTCGGCGTTGATCCACGCCGCGACCATGGTGACGGCCGGGGTCTACCTGCTCGTGCGCATGTCGCCGGTCCTCGCGCTGTCGCACTCGGGTCGCATGACCATCGCCGTCATCGGGGGAGTGACGGCCTTCGTGGCCGCCACCATCGCCACGTCCCAGAAGGACATCAAGAAAGTGCTGGCCTTCTCCACGATCTCCCAGATCGGCTACATGGTGCTCGCCGTCGGCGTGGGCGCCTACGGGGCCGCGATCTTCTTGATGATCGCTCACGCGTTCTTCAAAGCGCTGCTCTTCCTCGGTTCGGGTTCGGTCATCCATTCGCTCAATGGCGAGCAGGACATGCGCAAGATGGGCGGTCTTCAGAAGTACCTACCCCTCACCTTCCCGACGTTCCTGATCGGTTGGCTGGCGATATCGGGGATCCCGCCGTTCGCCGGTTTCTGGTCCAAGGGCGACGTCCTCACGAACGTCTTCGAGCACAACAAGGCGCTCTGGGCCCTCGGCGTCCTGACCGCGATCCTGACCGCGTACTACATGAGCCGTCTGTTCATTCTCACGTTCCGCGGCACCGAGCGCTTCCGTGCGGAGACCGAGGGACACGACCCGCACGAATCGCCCTGGGTGATGACCACGCCGCTCGTCGTGCTCGCGGCCTTGACGGTCGTCGGGGGAATTCTCGACCTGCCCTGGGTCCACCACGATTCGCTGGCCGGATTCCTCGCGCCGACGTTCGGCTACGTCGCGGCCGGCGGCCACGCCGACACCGTGGCTCAATACGGGCTCGCGCTGGTCGACGTCGCCGCGGCGCTCTTCGGTCTGCTGGCGGCGTACTCGATCTGGCGCAACATCTCGGAGTCGAAGCGCTGGGAGTCGCCGTTCCTCGAGCACGTCTGGCACTGGGACGACTTCTATGACGCGACCATCGGTCGACCGTTGACCGAAGCGGCGCGGTTCGGCGACGACGTCATCGAACCCGAGGTCATCGACGGCGCGATCACCGGTCTCGCCGTGAGCGTGCGCCGTAGCGCCGAGGGACTTCGCAAAGTGCAGTCCGGCTTCGTGCGCCACTACGCCCTCGCGACCGTCCTCGGCCTCGCGGTCGTCATCGTCTTCCTCGTGGCGAGGGTCGGCTAGTCATGCACTCTTCGTGGTGGCTCACCTTCTTGCTGGTCGTCCCGCTCGTCGGGGCGATCGGGGCGGCGTTGACGCGAAAGCGCGAGGGTCGGGCCTACGCCGTCGCCATCGCGGCCTCGGTCCTCGAGCTCGCTCTCTCACTCGTGGTGGCGTTCCTCTACAACGATCACGTCGCCAAGGCCCAGACGTTCGACTTCGCGACCCGCCACGTTCTATCGGCCCCGTTCGGCCTCGCCTACGACGTGGCGATCGACGGCATCTCGTTGTTGATGGTCGTCTTGACGGCGCTCACCGTGCTGTTGGCGTTGCTCGGCGCGCGCGACCGGCGCCAGGAGCCGGCCTTCGTGGCGTGGCTGTTGCTGCTCACGTGCTTCACGATGGGCAGTTTCCTCTCCCACGACCTCCTCGAGTTCTTCATCTTCTTCGAACTCACCCTCATCCCGTGCTACTTCATCATCAGTCAGTGGGGCGGCAAGGAACGCTCCAAGGCGGCGCTCAAGTTCTTCATCTACACCTTTACCGGCTCGGCGTTCTTGCTGATCGGCATCTTGTACCTCGCCTTCGCGCACCAGCACCAGCTCCCCGGCTCGGCGCTGACCTTCTCCTATAGCGCGCTCTCGGCGACGGCGATGTCCCACGGCACCGCGGTGTGGCTCTTCATCGCCTTCGCCATCGCCTTCGCGGTGAAGGCGCCGATTTGGCCCCTGCACACGTGGTCGCCGCTGACGTACGCCGAGGCGCCGACGGCCGGTTCGATCGAGATGTCGGCGCTGCTCGCCAAGCTCGGCACGTACGGACTGCTGCGTTTCGCGGTGGGACTGTTCCCGCTCGCGCTGGTGAGCATGCGCCCGGTCATCTTGACCCTCGCGGTGATCGGCATCCTGTACGGCTCGATGCTGGCCTGCACGACGCCGGACCTGAAGCGATTCGTCGCGTACTCCTCACTCGCCCAGATGGGCTTCATCACGCTCGGCGTCATGTCGGGCTCGACCATCGCCACCGTCGGGGCCGTGTTGTTGATGTTCAACCACGGCGTCATCACCATCGGATTCTTCTTGATCATCGGGTTCATCGAGAAGCGTCGCGGTTCGATTCTGATCAAGGACTTCAAGGGTCTTCAGGGTCCGGCACCGATCATGGCCGCGCTCTTCACCGTGGTCATGCTGGCCTCGATCGGTCTTCCGGGCCTCTCGGGCTTCGTGAGTGAGTACCTGATCCTTATCGGAACCTTCGCCACGCACTCGTGGTGGGCCGTCGTCGCCACCTTTGGCGTGGTCGCCGCCGCGCTCTATCTGCTCTGGGCCTACCAACGGGTCTTCCACGGTAAGGCCGAGGGTGCCAACGCCGAGATGGCCGACGCGACGACGCACGAGCAGTGGGTGCTGGTGCCCGTCATTCTCCTGATCGTCGTACTCGGTGTCTTCCCGAAGCCGGTACTCGATCGCATCACGCCCTCGGTGCAGCAACTGATCCACCACGTCGCACCGGCCGGGGTGAACAAGTGAAGCTCGTGATCCCTTCAATTCACTATCTGGCGATCCTGCCGGTCCTGATCTTCTTCGGCGCGGCCCTGGCGCTCGTGCTCGCCTCCGCCCTGGCGCGGGGCAAAGTGCCGCTCGGTGTCGCCACGTTGACGGTCATCGCCGCCGCCGCGGCGAGCATCGTCGCCAACTACTTCCAATGGCGCTGCGTCGCCAAGGCCGGTGCGTCGGTCACGATCGCCCACGCCGTCGTGCTCGATGACTTCTCGGTCGTCGCCTCGGGCGTGATCGCCCTGAGCGTGATCATGACCGCGTTGGTCGCCCACGACTGGGCGATTCGCGAACGGGTCTCCGGCGTCGAGTTTCACATCCTCGCGCTCGCCTCGGCATCCGGTGCACTACTGATGACCCAGGCGAACGACCTCATCGTCATCTTCTTGGGACTCGAGATCCTTTCGATCGGTCTGTACGTACTGGTCGCCTTCGACCGACACCGTTCGACCTCCTCGGAGGCCGCGCTCAAGTACTTCTTGCTCGGCGGTTTCGCCTCGGCGATCTTCATCTACGGCGCGGCCCTGGTCTACGGCGCGACGGGCTCGACGAACCTGTCGACGATCTCGTACTTCTTGGGCACGAACGTGTTGCTGCACCCCGGTCTCCTCTACGCCGGGGGGGCCCTATTGCTCGTCGGTTTCGCCTTCAAGATCGCCGCCGTGCCGTTCCACCTCTGGTCACCCGACGTCTATCAGGGTGCGCCGACGCCGGTGACCGGACTCATGGCCTCGATCGTCAAGGTCGGCGCCTTCGCCGCGTTGATCCGCGTGCTCATCTCAGCCCTCGGTACCCAACTCGACACGTGGCGACCGATCCTGTGGATACTCATCGTGCTCACGACGCTCGTCGGGGCGTCGCTGGCGGTCGTGCAACGCAACGTGAAGCGAATGCTCGCGTACTCCTCGATCAACCACGCCGGGTTCATCTTGCTCGGCGTCTGGGCCGGCACCATCCGCGGCACCGCGGCGACACTCTTCTACGTCATCACCTACGCACCCATCGTCGTCGCGACGTTCGCGATCGTGACGCTGATCGGCGGCGTGGGTGACGAACACCACTCGATCGAGCGCTACCAGGGACTGGCGAGGCGTCAACCGTGGCTCGGCGCGGCCCTCGCGGTGCTGCTGCTCAGCCAACTGGGTGCGCCGCTCACGACCGGCTTCTACGCGAAGTTCGCCGTGCTCGCGTCGGTCGTGGACGCCGGCGGGGGGGCGCTGGCGCTGATCGCGTTGATCAGTGCCGCGATCGCCGCCTTCTTCTACCTTCGCTGGGCGATGGCGCTGTACTCCGACGACGGACCCGAAGCTGACCGGATCGTGGTGCCGCGCGCGACGGCCGTGGTCATTGGCTTCGGCGTGGCGGTCACCCTGGTCTTCGGTATCTGGCCCGGCCCGCTCGTCACGCTGGCCCAACACGCGACGGTCCTCTTCACGCCGTGAGGCGTATTGCGATCGCCACGAGTATCAGCGACGACGTCAACCTCGATCCTGACGTACAGATCTTGCTCGACGCGCTCCTCGAAGTCGGCATTGAGGGCTCGATGTGTGTCTGGAACGACCGTTCGGTCCAGTGGGAGGACTTCGAGCTCACGGTCATCCGCTCGACCTGGGACTACACGCGCGACCGCGAGGGGTATCTCGCCTGGGCTCGAGGCATCGAGCGACTATTCAACCCGTATCCGATCATCGAGTATTCGACGGACAAGCACTATCTGCACGACCTCGAGAGCCTCGGCCACCGCATCGTGCCCACGTCGTTTTGCGACGTCGGTGCGGAACCGGTCTTTCCCGATTCCCGGTTCGTCGTGAAGCCGACCGTCGGCGCCGGATCGATCGACGCCGAGAAATACGGTCACGGCGAGCACCAGCGCGCACGGGCGCACGTACGTCGACTGCACGCCAGCGGTCGCGACGCGATGATCCAGCCCTACGTCTCGTCAATCGATGAGAGCGGCGAACGCGCGTTGGTGTTCATCGACGGCGACTTTTCTCACGCCATGACCAAGGGCGCCATGCTCAACACCGACGCTGACGATCGCGACGCCCTCTTTCGCCGAGAGCAGATGTCGTTGGCGACGGCCGAACCCGATGCCGTCGCCTTCGCCGAGGCGGTGCTCGATGAAGGGGCGTTTCGAGGGATCCTCTACGCGCGGGTCGACCTTGTGAAAATGGACGAAGGATGGGCCGTCATGGAACTCGAGATGGTCGAACCGTCGCTCTTTCTCGCCTACGACGAGCGCGCGCCGCGCCGATTGGCCGACGCGCTACGAGAACGGCTCGTCTAGTCATCACGACTGTTGTGATCAGCCAACAATCCGGGTAATAGCGACATCGAGTCAAAGAGGACGACGCCGTCTCGCTGGAGTTGGCGAGCACTCGTCACGCCGCCGCTGAAGGCGAAGACGCACATGCCCGCGGCCAATCCCGCCTCGACGCCCGAGACGCTGTCTTCGATCACCGCGCACCGATCAGGACGCACCCCCATCGACGCGGCCGCGAAGAGGAACACGGCGGGATCGGGCTTCGCGTGCGCGACGTCGTCGGCACTGAAAAGGCGACCCGAAAACCGTTCGGCGAGTCCAGTGAGTCCGAGTTTGAACCTCAGCATTTCGTGGCTACTGCTGGAGGCGACGCAACTGGGAAGCGTGATCTCCTCGAGAGCGGCAATCACGCCCTCGACCGGGACGAGCTCGCGTTCGTACACTTCACGTTCGCGACGTTCGAACTCGTGATGCCAATCGATCGCTCGTCCGAGTTTCTCTTCGATGACCATTTGCATATGGGCTGACGAGCGCCCGACGAAGAGTTCGATGATTTCCTCTTCAGAGAGTGGCCAGCCCAATTCAGTAAGTAGTTGGGACTCAGTGCGAATCGCCAGTCGCTCACTATCGATGAGGACGCCGTCGCAGTCGAAGATCACGAGATCGAAGCGCGACATCCGTCCACTCTACGTGGACATACTCCGCGACTTTTCCACGCGGTACCGCACAATCTCTCGTTGCGCGCACAACTCTCGGACAATCATGAAGGACTGGACTGGATCGCGAACTAGACCTTTCTCATGGGTCGACGACAGCACCAATCACTTCCGCGTCGAGCGACTCGACTCGGCGTGGCCCTCATGGTGAGCGGACTCGTCTTCGTTGCGGCACCGATCGTCTCGAGAGCGACGACGCGAACGAGTTCGCCAACGAGCCCGTCGGCCCGCGTCCCAGGGCCGCTCGTTCCCGGTACGAACTGTCCGGCGTTCCCGGCGAACAACGTGTGGAACACGCCGATCACCACACTGCCGGTGGCTGTCAACAGTGCGACGTGGCTCGCGTCGATGTCCTCGGCGACGACGTACCTGCACCCGGATTACGGCCCATCAGGAAATCCCCACGCGCCCTACGGCATCCCGTGGACGGTCGTCCACAAGAACACCGTATTTGCGCACGTGACGTTCCAGTACGCCTCGGAGAGCGACCGGCGCCCGTATCCGTTGACGGCGTCGACCGGCGTTGAAGGCGGATCGGACCGCCACGCGCTGATGGTCGACCCGTACCGATCAGCGTCGTCGGCGCCGTGCACGCTCTTCGAGACTTACGACACCTACTACCACGCCAACGGTCGATCGACGGCCGGATCGGGCGCCACGTGGAACCTTCGATCCAACACGCTTCGCCCGGCCGGCTTCACGTCCGCGGACGCCGCCGGGCTACCGATCCTGCCCGGGCTCGTCAACTACAACGAGGTAGCTTCGCACGCCATGGATCACGCGATCCGCTTCACCGCAGAGTGTACCCAGGAGTCGTATCTCTGGCCGGCACGCCACGAGGCCGGACAGGCTACGTCGTCGTGTCCGCCAATGGGGGCGCGGTTCCGACTGAACGAGTCTTTCAGCCTGCCGGCGTCACAGTGTTCGGCCTTCTGTCAGACCGTGCTCGACACGATGAAGACCTACGGGCTGATCCTCGCTGACAACGGCAGCAACTGGTATTTCCAGGGAACGGCGGATACGCGATGGACCTACACCGAGGTCGACCAACTCAAGGCCATACCGGCGAGTCAATTCGTGGCGGTCGACGAATCGTGCCTGATGATCAGCGCGAACTCCGCACAGGCGCTGCAGCCCGGCAGCGCGGCCTTCCAGGCCAAGTGCCAAACTCCCACGGGGACGTCAGGGAACTAAGTACGTGGCGTGTCCCTCGACCACGAGGGCGCCCCCGAAGACGAGCACCTCGTTGACCAGCCCACCGGAATGATTTCGGTAGTGGATGACGATGGAATTGACGCCGAGGTAGAGACTTTCTACTTCGAAGTGCAGTTCGGGGTTCCGACGCAACCCCTCGCTCCAATACGCGCGCAGTTGCTCTTTGCCGCGGATGACGCCGTCGGAACCTTCGATGATTCGAATCGCCAGGGGCGAAGTGAAGATGACCTCGTCACCGAAATGACGCAGTATCGCTTCGAGGTCGTGGGCGTTCCAGGCGTCCAGCCAGTCGGCGGCGAAGCGTTGTGCGATGGCGGTGTCCATCGGGCGAATCTAGACGAAGGGACGTCGGTCGTGGAGGGTTTCGGACAAGGCGACACATGATTCTGCGACGACAGGTGCCGACACGGAGTATTGGTCTAGGTAGATGACGGACCGCTTGTGGTGTCACAGGGGGAGACCTACTCTGGGGTCTCGAAACACCGATCGAGCACCATGCGAGGAGGTCGCCGTGACGACGCTGAAGGATCGCCCGAACACCGCATTACTGGTCATTGACGTCCAGAACGGCGTGGTGGAGAACGCCCACGACCGCGACGGCGTGATAGCGAATATCAATACCTTGGTCGAGAAAGCGCGAAGCGAAGACGTGCCGGTTATTTGGATCCAGCACTCCAGTGAGGAGCTTCCGATTGACAGTGAGCAATGGCGCTACGTTGCGGAGTTAGAGCGCATCGAGTCCGAGCCACTGGTGGCCAAGCTCTACGGCGACTCCTTCGAGGACACGGGGCTCGAAGACCTACTCGCGCAACGCGGCGTCGGTCGGATCGTGATTACCGGCGCGCAGACCGACGCGTGTATCCGCTCGACGATGCACGGAGGTTTCACCCGCGGTTATGACGTGACGTTGGTGGCTGACGCCCACACGACCGAAGACCTCAGCGAGTATGGCGCGCCGACGCCCGACAAGGTCATCGCGCACACGAATCTCTATTGGGAGTATCAAGAGGCGCCGGGGCGTCGAGGCGGAGCAGTCCCCACGGCCGACGTCGAGTTTCACGTCGACGCCGAAGTGTGATGTCCCAACGCGACTGTTCTCGCGCTGATGTGTCGGTCACGGGGTAAACCGATCGTGTACGCCGGACTCGAGACGTGGCCCGAACCGCCAATTGACGGCGACGAAACCGCCACGCTCATCGGTTCGCTCGAGCGACAGCGAGCGACATTTTCGTGGAAGGCGGGGGGACTCGACGCGGAGGCTCTTCGGGTTTCCGTCGGTACCTCCTCGATCACGCTCGGCGGTCTCTTGAAGCACCTCGCCCTCGTCGAGGATCACCATTTCTCGGTGCGACTTTTCGACCGCGCCCCCGCGCCACCCTTCGATGCCATCGACTGGGTCGCGGATCCCAATTGGGACTGGTCGTGGGCGCCCGATGATACGCCGGACGCTCTGTACGAGTTATGGCAAGTCAATGTCGACCAGTCGAGACGCCTGGTCGCCCAAGCATTGGCGAATGGCGGATTGGACCAACGGATAGCCCAGAAGTGGCCCGACGGGCGTGCGCCGAGTTTGCGACGAACGCTCGTGGATCTCATTGAGGAGTATGCGCGTCACGTGGGCCACGCCGATCTTATTCGCGAGTCAATCGATGGTCTGGTTGGCGAGGATCCGCCGGGAATTCATGATGAATAGAGCGACGGATCTCGTTTGACCTGTGAAGCCGCCGCCCGAATGGACCGTTGGCTGAGGTTTCACGCGTCATCTACTTCACCGGTCAGCGTTCGTCCAAGATATCGAAATCCCGCTCGACGTAGAGCCGATGTTGCCACTCCTCATTGAGGACCACGAGGAGGCATTTGCGAACGGGATAACGAATCGGCGGCGGCCAGCCCGTGGCATCGACCGGCTCGGTATACCCGTCGAGCGATTCGTTGCTGAGGTGTTCGATGAAGTCGCGAACGGTGGCCGTTCGATTCCGTCGCAATTCGATCACGGTGTCGAGAGAAGGTCGCGCCTCGAGGTCTCGTGAAAACTCAGGCCCGTCAGGAAACTCGTCAGGCGGCAAGTCGAGCGAATGCCACGGCGAGGGCTCTCCCAGAATCGCTCGACGAACCCAGCTATCGGTGGCGTACGACAGATGTCGAATTGTCTGGATGAACGACCATTCACCGTTGACGGACTCATTCAGCTGCGCCGGCGAAAACCCACGAGCCCGATCGACGGTGCCCACCCAGAGACGATCCAGGATATGCCACGCGTCGCGGAATCCGGCGGCATCAATGGGTCGCATTTTCGCTCGATCAGGGTGGCGCCGGTCGAGTTCCGCCTCAATTAGTGGTGCGACGTCAACCCCGTTGATCACGAGATTCTGAACCTCGCCGTGAATCTCGACGTCGATGAGATCGACACCGCGCATCACCACTCGGCTTAGGTCAACACTTTGAAACCGAGCGTCGGTTAAGTCGACGCGGCGCAGTTGTGCGCCCGTCATGTCTACTCGCTCGAATCGCGCACCTCGAAGATGGGCGCCAACGAACTCGGTCATGTGATGACCTTACGTTGCACGTGTGAAACTCGCCGACGAATCGAGAGGAATCAGCGATCACGACGGCGGAGCAAAAAACTCCAACGCGATATTGTCCGGGTCTCGGAAGGAAAGACCGGATCCGTAACTGGCATCGACGATCCCACCGTGGGCGATGCCGAGTTCATTGAGTCGTTTCTCCCACTTTGACAATTCATCGCGATTGGCGCATTGGAACGCGAGGTGATCGAGTCCCACGCGCCGCTCGTTGAACGCTGAATCGTCGCCGAGATCTGGAAACTGGTGAAGTCCAACCAACGTCTGTCCTCCGACGAGCCACACGACGTGGCGAAATGGTCCGGTGTCCTCGTCCACCAATGGCTCGGCGTCAAAGAGCTGCTGGTACCACGGAACACTTCGACCGAGATCGCTCACGGTCAGGGCGCAGTGCGCGATTGTTGGAAACTCGGAAATTGGGATCCCTTCAATTGTGGATGGTGCAGTACATTATCCGTCAATCCGCCACGGTGCACTGCCTCGAATCGGCGCGGCGACACCCTTTCGTGACCTAGTGAAGAACTGGGTCGTCGACTTTCTTCGCCGCCGCCAAAACCTCATCGGGAACGACCGTCCCCGGCCGATTCGACGGGTCGCTCACGAGGAATCGACCCAGGACCGGTAGTTCAGTGAGCGATTCAGCGCGCAGTACCGCGGCCGCCACGGGAACGAAGCTTTCGGCCGCGGGGTACACGAGATAGCGCGGAAGCCACGTGGGGTCGTACTTCGCGTTGAACGTCCAGAGTGATTCAATCGGGAATATTCCCGACAGCCGTTTGAGGGCCCAGCGCTCGACGCGCGTGAAGGTCCCTTCGCCACGCTCTCCGTCGAGGACCGAGCGGAAGGCCGCGAAGTTCAAACTGAGCCCGCGCGCCCCAATGTCGCGCAGGTGCTCGATCGTTGAGCACAACGCGAAGTCGATCAATCCGTTCGGGTGTTCACCGGGATCTCGACGCATGAGATCGAGCGAGTAGCCGTTGATCGCGGGCGACGCCACAAACTGACAAACGGCGACCGGCTTGCCGTCGGGTCCGTGCACGATGGTGAGCAGCAAGCCCTTGTCCTTGGGGTTGAAGAGTCGGCCCAGCATCATGGAGAAACCTCGCTCGGCCTCGCCACGGCGCAGCATCGAGATCAACTCGAGGATGTCAGTGACGCGACTGGGATCGATGTTCGCGGGATCGAGGAACTCGACCGTGTAGCCGTGACGAGCGAGTCGCGTCGTGGCCTGGCGAAGACCTTTCATCTTGCCACCGGCGAGGCTGAATGTCGGGCAGTCCACGATCGCTTCATCCCCGATGTAGAGGTGGTGGAGGCCGGCCGCGCCGTAGATCGGGAGCCAATCCTCACTGGCTCCAATGACGCCGATCGTCCAGCCCCTGCCTTCGGCGTACGCGCGGAACGTGCTGAAGGCTTCGGATCGTTCAGCTTCGGGTCCGATGGGATCGGGCGAGACCAGCGCCACGCCGCCGTAGACGGCGTAGGCGATGAGGGAGTCGCGGAAGAAGAAGAACTGTTTGTCGTCGCGCAGAGCGAAGTAATCGAGCGTCCCTCTTCCGTGTCGGCGCACGATCTCCCTCGCGCGCAGTTCGGCCAGACGTCGCTCGGCGCCGCGGCCGGTCATCGACAGGCGTCGGTCCACCACCGGCCTCGTCAAGAGATAGAGCGACGATACAAACAGGGTGACGCCGACGGCGAGGAGCGAGGGGTCGATGAAGTCGGCTGCGGTGTCGGGTAGCGCGATGTTGTTCACTCCGACAAAGCGTTCGATGCACGCCATGAAGACGACCCCGAAGGCGGGGAGGTGGTGGCGTCCCGAGGAGACTTCGACGCCAATCGTGGCGGCGATAACCGAGACCAGCGCGATAAGTCCGAGTCTCGGTATCGAGGCTCGCGCACTTGATCGGTCCGTCGACGCCTGGAAGTATCGGCGCTCCAAGACCAACAACATCAAGATCGAACCGGCGATGAGCGAGGCCAGCACGGTGCCGCCTCGCAGCACGTGGGCGAAGACCGTGACCGCCAGCACGACGCACGCGACGAACCAGGCTCGACGCTGTCCCCGTCGTATTCCCCGGGCCATCATGATCATCGCGATGCCGGCGACGGCCGTGAACGCGGCGGCCGACTGGGCGACGCCGAGGGGGAACATCGTTTGGACTTCGTGGAGACGACTGCGCAGGGGCGGCGTCGCCGTGACGATGACGTTAATCAGACCTTCGAGGAAGACCAGACCGCTCGCCCAGCGACGTACCGTTCGCTGCCGCCGTTGCTCTTTCAGTCGCTCCACGGTAACGGGGAAGGGGTTGCCGGTCGGCCACGAACCAACCGTCGACGTCGCGCCGGAGGGCGCGGGCTGCACGTAGGTGTGCGCAACAATCTTTTCGAGGAGCCGTTCGCGAGCGCGACGCGTCTCGCCGGCGTACAGTCGAACCTGCACGGTGCTCGCCGCCTCGATCTCGACCACGCCGAGACGATCGACCGAGGTGAAGACCGGCGGAAGACCGAATCGACCTCGGCGTTCGACGATCACGGTTCGCGACGGTCCGGGAGCGGCGCACACGCCGCGGTCGAGAAACGCGAGTGCCGGTCTCGGCGCAGCGCCGACGACCGCGCCGGCCCCACCGCGTTCGGCGTTACGGCGCGCGAACTCTAGCGCGTCGACGTCGTCCACCAGGGTGAGGGCTAACGGTTCACTGAGTTCCGTCGGCGCGGCTCGACGGGCCTCGCGGTCGAATCGACGGCGAACGATGAGTCCGGCACACGAGACCACGACGGCCTCAACGACCGCCACTATGAGGAGGTTGAGCACGAGGTTGTCCCAGAAGCTGCCGGTGTGAGGGGTGTGGACTCGAATGTGATGACGAGTGAAGTGATAGACGATCGCGTTGAGTGACGTCAAGAAGTCAAACAACAACAACGCGATCACCGGGAACCAGACCCAACCGCCCAGTCGGCGGTACAGCACGCGAGAGGCGACGAAGCGCGGCAGTGCGTGCGGGTCTTCGAGACGATCCGCGTCGGCGCGATCGTCGACGTCGGCGCGCGCCGTGTCGATGGTGCACGCGCCCGCGGCGACCGCCAGGTCGCGTACGCCATTGGCCGTGGCCACGTTCAGGATCAGATCGCTCGCGAAGGCGACCCCGAGTTGCTCGAGTCGACCGCGCGCGTCCTGATTGAACTTCAGTTCGTGATCCTCGCTCCCGGGCAGCACGATGAAACGGTGCCGAGGATTTGTCGTGAAGGCGGCGATCTTTTCACACAGCGCGGGTAGTGCTGCCAACGTCGCGTCAACGAACCGGACGAGGTCCGAGGTCGGTTCCGGATGAAAGAGGTTGCCCGCCACGACGACCACGGCGGCGTCATCGATGTCACCTAAGAGCTTCATCAGTTCCTGCACGGGACGGCTGTGCACGTCGGTTCTGGGCGAGAGTGAGAGATCGCTCACCACGTAAACGTGATGGCCAAAAGGAATCGGAAGCGTTTGACGCTCGATACAACCCACGGCGTCCAGTCTCGCAGAGAACGCTCCGTGCGACGCCGTTAGCCTGATTCAATAATGGAATCGGTCGACAGGAGCGAGAACTGGCGTTGGCGAGAGGGGTCCTCGGGAGCCGGGCCGGCCGTCATCTTCGACATCGACGGTGTGCTGGCCGACGCGGCCGGACGCCAGCACTACCTCGATTGGGGCGACTGGAAGAGTTTCTTCGACTCCTGCGGCGATGACCCGATCATCGAAGAGATTGAACGACTGCTCGAACTATTGGACTCATCGCTGAAGGTCGTGCTCTTGACCGGACGGCCGCGGCGGGTCCAACCGCACACGGTTGCCTGGCTCGAGCGCTACGGACTTCGCTGGGACCTCCTCATAATGCGAGAGTACGGCGACTACTCAGGCGTTGACGAGTTCAAGCGCGGCGCGCTGCGCGAGCTCGTGAACGAGGGTTTCGACATTCGTCTGGCCCTCGACGACGATCCGAAGAACCACGCGATGTACGTCAGCGAAGGTGTGCCCTGCATCTACATCCACTCCGGCTACTACCTCTGATTCGTTCAGCGGTAGCTGAAGTGCAACATCTCGAGTGCTTCGCGCCCGGCCCGTCGACCCGAGCCGATGCTCGCCGGGATACCCACGCCGTCGTAGGCGTTCCCGCACAGCGCCACGCCGAGCGGCGCGGCGGCAGCGCGGGCGTCGGAAACTATGGTCTCGTGCCCGACGTAGTACTGCGGGAGCGCGTTGGGCCATCGCTGCACGAGTGCGTCGTTCGGCGAAGTGAACGTGCCGAGAAGGACATTCAGTTCGTCGATGACTCGGGCGATCAATTGCTCGTCACCCATCTCGGTCCAACGGAGGTCGTCGATGCGCCCGACGTGCGCGCGCAGCAACACGTCGTCATCGCGTCGCAGGTGTGGCCACTTGCGATCGAGAAATGTGACGGCGGTCACCATCATCGAGCCGTCGCCCGACCACGCGGTACCGAGCGGCACGAGTATCCCGGTCCCGCTCGCGCTCAACTGGACCGCGTCGCGCGCGACGCTGAACGTGACCATTGCCGCACTCGCGCTCGGCACGTTGCCGAGTCGCGCCAACGCCGGGTCGTTTGCGCCGAGGAGGCGAGCGGTGACGGGCGCCGGCGTCGCCATGACGACCGAGTCGGCGGGCGTGGTGGTGGCGTGCGTGTCGATTTCCCAGGGATAGTTCCCCGAAGGCGTGCGTCGCAGCGCCGTCACCGCAACACCGGTTCGTATCACGACGCCGCGTTCGCGAAGATGTCGAGCGATTTCGATGGGCAGCGATCCGACACCGGCGAGCAGTGAGTAGAAAGTCGGTCCGGTGTTCGTCGTCGTCGACGGTCCCGGTGCGATCGGACCACTGGCACGCATCGCACGCATAAGTGAACCACCCTGGCGCGCCGCTTCCAACAACGCGGGAAAGACGGACTTGGCCGAGAGGTCATCGACGCGCCCGGCCTGGATGCCGCCCAACATCGGCTCGACGAATTGGTAACAGAGTTCTCGACCGAGCTTGGTTCGCACAATCTCACCGATGGTCGCGTCGTCGCCGATCTTCATACGCACGGGTGCGTGTTCGTCTCGTTGCGCGTCGAGTCGCGCCCGCCACGAGAGTCCACGGACGCTCTTCAACTGACCTGATGAAGTGGGTATTCCCAGCGCGAGTCCCGTGGGCAGTTCATCGAGTGCGCCGCGCAACCAGATCGACGCGCCACTCGCGTCGATCGATTCGAGTTGATCGTCACAACCAAGTTCGCGAACGAGATCGACCGCTTCGGGCCGTCGAGCGAGGAAGCCGTCGGCCCCCAGATCGATGGTTCGACCGGCGAAGTGCGTCGTCGCGAGTGATCCTCCGACGACGGCGCCGTCTTCGATGAGCTCGACTCGCGGCGTGCTGGCACTCGGTCCGTCGGCGCCGCCGGAGAGCTCCCACGCGGCACTCAGTCCGCTGATGCCGCCACCGACGACGACCATCGATTCGCGACTCACGAGACGCGATCCAGCACGACCTCCGCCAACAATGCCGTGAAGTGCGCGTCGTCGTTGAGTGACGCCGTTCGCACGAGGTTGAGCCCCACGTCACGAGCGACACCCTGTGCCTCGATGTCGATGTCGAAGAGCACTTCCAGATGGTCACTCACGAATCCAATCGGACACGATACGACGTCACTCACGCCGAGCGCGCGTTTGTCGCGCAAGACCTGCAAGATGTCTGGACCGATCCACGGGTCGGGCGTGCGCCCGGCCGACTGCCACGCGACGTCCCAACGTTCGACGCCGGCCAGTGCGGCGGCGCGCTCGGCACTTTCGCGCAGCTGTTCGGGGTAGGTATCGCCCGTCGCCAGGATCTTCTCGGGCAGTGAGTGGGCCGAGAAGATCACTTCGGTGGTTTCACGCCGTGAATCCGGGATCGTGGCGAGGGCGTCCTTCACACGGTCGGCGATGATCTCGAGGAATCCCGGGAACTGCCACCACGCGCCGATCTCGATGAAGGTGACGCGCTCTCCCAGCGCCTCTTTGGCGCGCGACATGTACTGGTCCGTCGACATTGAAGACGAGTGGGGTGCGAGGACGAGGCCCACGACGACGTCGAATCCTTCGGCACGAAACGATTCGGCGGTCGTCTCGAGGAGTGGTGGTTCGTACTTCGAGCCGAAGCGAACGTCGAAAGCGCCGGGCGCGCGCCGCTCGAGCGCCGCGGCGATGCCCGTCACTTGATCGTCGCTTCGCTGCGCGAGCGGCGACGTGCCGCCAATGGCGTTGTAGCGGCGCTGGAGATCGGCGAGCTGCTCGGGCGTGGGTACTCGGCCGTGTCGAATCCTGGTGTAGTAGGTCTCGACGTCGTCCGGCGTCGTCGGTGTGCCGTAGGCCATGACGAGCACGCCGGTCCTCATCCAACGCCCGCCGTTCCCTCGTCGTGCACGACGCGGACGACCGCTTCGAGCGTCGACGGATCGGTGGAGGGTAAGACGCCGTGGCCCAGGTTGAAGATGTGGCCCGCGTCGCGGCCCGCTCGAACCAGCACCTCGCGCGCGCCCTGCACGGCGGCGTCGACGCCGCCGAGACAACGCGCCGGATCGAGGTTGCCCTGGACGGGGCGACCGCCCACGCGACGGCGACCCTCGTCTAAATCCACGTGCCAGTCGATCCCCATCACCGAACTGTTCGCCGAACTCATGAGTCCGAGGAGTTCACCAGTGCCGACACCGAAAAGAATCGTAGGCACGCCGAGGTCGGCGACGCTCGCGAGCACCCGCTCGGTCGCGGGAAGCGCGAAGCGGCGGTATTCGTCACGCGTCAAAGCCCCGGCCCAGGAGTCGAAGAGTTGCACGGCGCGCGCACCGTGGGCGACCTGAGCCCGAAGGAACGAGACGGTGATCTCCGAGAGTCGCTCCAAGAGCCGGTCGAAGAGCAGCGGCTCGGTGTGCATCAAGGTCTTGATGCGCGCGAACTCTCGGGTGGGACCGCCTTCGACCAAATAGCTGGCGACCGTGAACGGCGCCCCGGCGAATCCGATGAGCGGCGTGTTCGTCGCTTCTAACTCCTTCACCACGAGGTCGACCGTTTGGGTCACGTGAGCGATGTCGACGTCGCTCAGATCGCGAAGCCTCTCTAAGTCCGCGGTGCTCGTGAAGGGCTCGGCGATCACGGGGCCTCGTCCCGGCACGACGTCGACACCGAAGCCAATGGCGTGATACGGCACGATGATGTCGCTGAAGAGGATCGCGGCGTCGACGCCGTAGCGGCGAACGGGCTGCATCGTGATCTCGCACGCGAGCGCCGGATCGGCGAAGGCGTCCAGGATCGATCCGGTGCCACGCAGTGCTCGGTACTCAGGGAGCGACCTACCGGCCTGGCGCATGAACCACACCGGGACGTGCGCCACGCTCTCAGCGCGACAGGCTCGAAGGAAAACTGGCTCGCTCACTTCACTCCTTCTTATCCATCACAATCTACGTGAACGGGCTCGCGAGTCAGTTTGAGCTGGCACTGCGTGAGTGCCCTAGACTTGATATTTCTCAATTTTGAGAAATGAAAAGAGGACACGATGGCCCACGAGCGAGAGATTAAAGAGGAACAGCTCTTCCTCGATCTCGCTCTCACGGCCCTTGATCACATGCGCGACGAGGCCCGGTCGCTCCGCGACAGTGCCGCCGTGGCGAACATGAGGGGCGCGGGCGACCTCGTCGAACGAGACGTCGTCATGGGTACGGCCCTGCACCGCCTGGACCAACTCGCGATCGGTGATCAACCACTCTTCTTTGGCCGGATTGACTACGCGCCGGATGAATCGGGTCGCGCCGACGAATACCACGTCGGCCGGCTGGCGGTCTCGGACGAGGAGTTGAATCCACTCGTGATCGACTGGCGCGCGCCGGTCGCCGAGGCGTTCTATCGCGCGACGGGCGTCGAACCGCTCGGCCTCGCGCGACGGCGTCACGTGGCCATTCACGGCCACGACGTGACGGGCGTCGAGGACGAATATTTCGCGGATGCCAATGGAGATCTCGCGTTGCCCGAGGACGACGTGCGCGCGGCGACCGAAGAGGGTCTCGTCGACGGTGGTCTCGCGCTCGGCGGGCCGGGGGCGCTGCTCGCCGCGTTGGGTCGAGCGCGCACCGGGCGGATGGGTGACATCGTCGCCACGATCCAGGGCGAGCAAGACCGCATCATTCGAAATCCGCTGGCCGGGGTCTTGTTGGTGCAGGGCGGTCCGGGAACCGGCAAGACGGCCGTGGCGTTGCACCGGGCGGCGTACCTTCTCTTCACACACCGCGCGACGCTCGAACGACAAGGCGTGCTCGTCGTCGGACCGAACCCACTCTTCTTGAACTACATCGAGAACGTCCTGCCATCGCTCGGCGAGTCCGGCGTGACGCTCTCGACGATCTCCGGTCTGGTGACGAACGTGGAGATTCGCGGACGCGACGCCGAACCGGTCGATGAGCTGAAGGGCGACCTGCGTATGGCGCGACTGCTCGCGCGCGCACTGCGCACACGTCAGCGACCCCTCAAAGAGGACGTCGAGATCCCGATTGGTCGAGCGATCGTCGTGTTGAAAGCGCGCTACACCCACGAGACGGTGGAGCGTGCCCGCCGTCGGCCCGGAAACCACAATCAACGCCGTTCGGCGGTCGGTCGCGAACTGGCGAACCGATTGGCGAACGAGTACTACGAACGTTTCGTTCGCGAGGGCGTCGACGAAATCAACGCCGTGGGGGAATTGGCCGATCTCATCCGCGCCACTCCGCAGTTCCAATGGTCGCTCGAGCGAATATGGCCGCGGCTCTCGGGTCAAGAACTTTTGCACGACCTCTTCGGCGCGCCGGCGTTGTTGCGCGCGGCCGGACAGGACTTCGTGAGCGACGAGGAGTTGGCGCTGTTGCACCGGGCGCGTTCGAGCTCGATCGATGAGGTCCGTTGGACGAAGGCCGACGCCGCCTTGATCGACGAGGCCCGCGTCTTGCTCGGACCACTGCGCCGTCCGCGCCCCATTGCCAAACCGGGCGACAACGGAATCCTGGAAGGAATCGACCTCGACGCCTACGCCGGTGATGTGCGCGCGGCCGCCCTTCGAGAGGCCCAACGAAACGCGCCCATTCTGAGCAACGAGCTCGACGAAGCGGAGTTCGTCACTTACGGTCACATCGTGATTGACGAGGCCCAGGACCTCTCGCCCATGGAACTTCGGGTCTTGAAGCGCCGCGACTTGACCGGTTCAATGACGATTGTTGGCGACATGGGTCAGGCCACCACGGCGTCATCGTCGGCGTCGTGGAATGCCGTGCTCGAGGTCCTCGAACCGCGACGTGAGCCCACTCGCGTTGACCTGACGGTCAGCTACCGCACGCCCGAAGAGGTCCTCGATTTCGCCGCGCCCACGCTGAGGGCCGCGGCGCCGGACTTGACGCCGCCGCGCCCGGTTCGTCGGGCCGGGCATTTGCCCAGCGTGGATCAGGTGAGTCGCGAAGAGTTCGTGGCGACCCTGGCCGAGGTCACCCGCCGAGAGGTCGATGCCGTCGCCCCCGGACGCGTCGCGGTCATCGTGACCGGCGAGCGGGTCGAAGAGGTCGTGACGATCCTTCGTTCGAAGGGACTCGACGCCATTGATCCCCGCGACCAGGAGTCCAGGGGACTGGGGGCCGATCTCATCGTGCTCTCGGCCCAAGGGGCCAATGGTCTGGAATTTGACGGCGTCGTCGTGGTCGAACCGAGTCAGATCGCCAGTCGCGGTGCTCGAGGCGCCTCGACAATCACGGCGCGAGGTCTACGGACTCTCTACGTCGCGATGACGCGCCCGACCCGACGGCTCGCAATCGTGGCCGTTGAGCCACTGCCCGAGACATTGCGTTGACCCAAATCGGCCAACCTGTCGCACCGGTGTCTCAATTTCCGCTAGAAATGTAGCCGTGAGTCAGGCGATTTCCCCCGATAGCCTGGCGAAGCAAGGGAAGATCGTCCACGATCGTCCGCCGATGTTGGCCATTGGCGTGATGATTTGGCTCGGCAGCGAGCTGATGTTCTTTTCCGGACTCTTCGCCGCATTGTTTACCATTCGCGCCCACCTGGCGTCGTGGCCTCCCGTCGGTACGCACCTGGACGTGTTGCAGTCGGGCATCTTCACGATCGTCTTGATCGCCTCGTCATTCACGATGCAGCGTGCCGTATGGCTCATCGAAAATCGTCGTCGCGCGGAGGCCCGAACGTGGGTGATCGCCACGATGATCATGGGCACGCTCTTCGTGTCCAACCAGGCCTACGAGTGGACGCATCTCGCGACGCGGTGGTACACCAACTCGTACGGCTCAATCTTCTTCATCACTACGGGTCTTCACGGTCTGCACGTGATCCTGGGCATCGTCGCAATGGCGTTCCTGCTCTTTCGCATGCGTGGCAGCGAAGGTGACCCCGGTGAGTTGTCCACCTTCCAGGGCGTCAGTTACTACTGGCACTTCGTCGACGTCGTATGGATCGGGCTGTACTCGGCCCTGTTCTTGCTGAAGTAGGAACTGGCGTGACGTCACCCCTCTTCAAGCGCTGCGCCGCACTTTCGATCGTAAGCCTCTTCGCCCTCGGACCGGTGCTGCTCTTTGCCGGCGGCGCTCAGGCGTCCTACAAGTTGACGCCGTACCAATCGTCGCGCAAGAACGCCGGTACGCCCAACTCGACGATGGTGAAGAAGAACAGCGACGGCGTCATCATCGCCTACGGCGACTCCTCGATCACCTACCGAGCGCCGTCGTCGGCGTTGGTCACGCTGGGCGCCGCGCTCTTCCAACAGAACTGCGCGTCGTGCCACGGAACCCAGGCCAACGGTGTCCCGGCGAACGGTACGTCCGGGGCCTACCCCGACCTCGTCGGGCTCGGGCCGGCGACGATCGACTTCTGGGTCGACTCGGGTCGCATGCCGGCGGCGAATCCCCGCTCCATCGAGGCCAACCGGCGCGTCCCGCGACTTACCCACGATCAGGCTCTCGCGGTATCGGCGTGGGTGAACTCGCTCTCGCCGAGCTTTCCTCTGATTCCCTACCCCCACTTGAAGAACGCGAACGTCGCCGACGGCGCCGCGCTCTTCGCGCTCAACTGCGCGTCGTGTCACACCATTGAAGGAGACGGCGACGCGCTCGCCTTGGGGACCTTCTCGCCATCGCTGCGCAAGATCCCCTCGATCGAGGTCGCCGAGGCGATTCGCACCGGCCCCGCCAATATGCCGCGATTCACGGGCAACCTCAGTGACGCGCAGGTCAATGACATCGTGAAGTACGTGACCACAGAGATCCAGCACCCGAACAACCCTGGTGGCTTCGGTCTGGGTGGTCTCGGACCAGTCGCTGAAGGTTTCGTCGGACTAGCCTTCGGCGTCGGCGTCCTGGCGCTCGTCGGATTCTGGGTGGGGGAACGCGATGACTGACGAACACCGCACGCCGGTCTCGTTGTCGGGACTACCCGCGAACGATCCACACCTGCAGCCCGCGGCTCGCAACCCTAAGTTGGTCGAGCGGGTCATCAGCGTCTGTTTTGTCGTGGGCACGTTATGCCTCGCCGGCTTTGGTGCGTGCTACTGGATCGACGCGCAGCCGTGGAAGTTGGGCGCGACCATGGGTGGCGGACTCTTGTTCCTCGGCGTCGGCATCGTTGCCTGGGGCAAGTACCTCATGCCGCGCGGACCGTTCGTCGAAGAGCGTCACACGCTCGCGAACTCCGAAGCCGATCGACAGGCCTTCGCGGCCGCCATCGTCGAACGCGGTGGTGGTGTCGTACAGCGTCGAAAGCTGCTCGGCGGATTGCTCGGCGGAGGAATGGGCATCTTCGGCGTCGTGGCCCTCTTCCCGTTGCTGCGCAGCCTCGGACCGCTGCCGAAGGACACGCTGCAACACACCGACTGGCGTTCCGGCTCCTACGTCGTGGACCAAAGCGGACGGCGCGTCGAAGTGGGCGACCTCGCCGTGGGATCGATCGAGACCGTGTTTCCCGAGGGTACCGAGAACTCGGACCGCGGCCAGGCCGTGGACCAGACGGTGTTGATTCGAGTCTCCAACGAGGCGTTCACGACCATGAAGGGTCGCGAGACCTGGGCACCGCACGGCTACGTCGCCTACTCCAAGGTCTGCACGCACCTGGGTTGTCCGGTCGGACTCTACGAGCAAGAACTGCAACTGTTGGTGTGCCCGTGTCACCAATCGATGTTCAACGTCACCAACGGGGCCGTGCCGCAGTTCGGTCCGGCGCCGCGACCATTGCCGCAACTGCCGCTCTACGTCGACTCCTCAGGGTACTTGCGCAGCCAGAGCGACTACCACGAAGCGGTCGGTCCGGGATTCTGGGAGCGTAAGTGAGCGACGTCATCAACACCAAGCGCTCGAAGCAACAGGCCCTCGGCCGCTACGGGCGCGTCGGCAAGACTCTGGACGAACTCGACGACCGTTTGGGCGTGGCGCGCGGCGGACGCACGTTCATGGACAAGATCTTCCCGGACCACTGGTCTTTCATGCTCGGCGAGATCGCGCTCTACTCGTTCCTGATCCTGTTGGTGACCGGCGTCTTCTTGACGCTGTACTTCATCCCGAGTTCGGCGATCGTGACCTATCACGGCAGTTACGCGCCCCTCGACGGGCAGAAGATGACCCAGGCATTCGCCTCGACGGTGAATCTCTCCTTCGCCGTACGCGGTGGTCTCTTGATGCGACAGATGCACCACTGGGCCTGCGACATCTTCGTCGGCGCGATCGTCATCCACATGGCGCGCGTCTTCTTCACCGGTGCCTTCCGCAAGCCGCGCGAACTGAACTGGATCGTCGGCTCGACGCTGTTGATCCTGGCGATCGTGAACGGCTTCCTCGGGTACTCGCTGCCCGACGACCTGGTCTCCGGGACCGGCATCCGCATCGCGTACTCGATCATCCTGTCGATCCCGTTGGTCGGCAGCTACTTGGCGTTCTGGGTATTCGGGGGCAACTTCCCGGGCACGACGATCATTCCGCGCTTCTTCATCCTGCACTGCTTGATCGTGCCGCTGATCATCATCGGACTCGTGAGTGCGCACCTCTTCTTGCTCGTGCGCCAAAAGCACACGCAGTTCCCCGGCAAGGGACGCACCGAGCAGAACGTCGTCGGCTCGCCGATGTTCCCGGTCTTCATGGCCAAGACGACCGGTTTCTTGTTCATCGTCGGCGGCATCACGGCGCTGCTCGGCGCCTTCGCCCAGGTCAATCCGATCTGGCAGTTCGGACCGTATGACGCGGCGCGAATCTCCTACGCCGTGCAACCGGACTGGTACATGGGTTTCCTCGACGGCGCGCTGCGAATATGGCCGTCGTGGTCGTTCCATAGTTGGGGCCATACGATTCCTTTCGAGGTGCTGATACCGGCCGTCGTCTTACCGGGTCTGATCTTCAACCTGGTCTTCGTCTGGCCGATCATCGAGCGCAAATTCACGAACGACAACGCGATTCACAACCTGCTCGATCGCCCGAGTAACCGACCCAAGCGCACCGCCGCCGGTGTCACGATGCTCAGTTTCCTCGGCATGCTCTTCATCGCGAGTTCGACCGACGTGCTCGCGAAGTTCTTCAACGTGTCGCTCAATGACGTCCTGGTCTCCATGCGCTACCTGACGGTCATCGTGCCGATCCTCGCGTTCCCGATCACCTATCGCATCTGCCACGAGATTCAGGCGCTGCACGGCGGCGGTCGACGTAAGACCCCGAACGTCGTCACGCGCTCTGAAGAGGGTGAGTACTCCGCCACGCCGTCGCCGCGCTACGTGGACGACGTGCCGAGTCATCTCGAAGCGACTCCGGTGCCCACGTACATCCACGAAGAGTCCGATGAGTCGGGCGACAGTGGCGTGCGCGTCGTCGATCGTTGAGCGGGTCGCGAATCGCGGTCTGAAGACGTAATCGCTACGAATCGCGGGAGCCACCACGCGCCGACGTCGTCCCCACGGGTGCCACGAACGTGCCGGTCGGAGGCGATTTCGTAAGTCCTCGTCGCGACTGCTATGCGTAACATGGGCAACGTGGCGACTTCGAGAGATCCCAACTGGCCCTCGGCCGCCACGCTGCTGAGTGACCGGCCGATCGAGGGCCGGCGCAATGTCGGTCTGATCGGCATCTCGACCTACGCCACGTCGGTCACCGCACGCTCCTCGAGGAGCACGCCGGCGGCCATCCGGGCCGCGCTCGAGCGCTATTCCACCTGGTCCTTCAGCGAGGCGCTCGACATCGCCGAATCCGTGGGGCTCGTGGATTTCGGTGACGTCGATTCCCCCGACGCCGAGGGTGGCACCGAGCGCGTGGCGGCGGCCATGTCGAGATGGGACCCGAGCATCGCGCTACGGCTGATTCTGGGCGGTGACAACGCGGCGACGTGGCACGCGCTTCGGGCGCTCAGCGGCGGTGACTATTCGAATATCGGACTGGTGACCCTCGACGCGCACCTCGACATGCGCGACGGCGTGTCGAACGGCTCTCCGGTGCGTCAACTTCTCGAAGAGGGGCTCGACGCTCATCACGTGGTGCAGGTTGGACTGGCCGACTTCTCCAACTCGCCGGCCTACGCGCGGCGCGCCCACGAGGCCGGTGTCACGGTGATCTCGCGCGACGTGTTGCACCACGAGCCGGTCGAAGAGGCGGCACGTCGAGCGGTCGCGATCGCGGGCGCCGGTGGACGCCGCGTCTACGTTGACATCGACATGGACGCCGCCGATCGGATGGCTGTGCCGGCCTGTCCCGCGGCCGCGCCCGGTGGCTTGAGCGCTGACGAGATGCGCCGATTCGTTCGGGCGGTTGCGGTCCAGCACGGCGTAATCGCCATCGACATCACTGAGATCGACGTAGAACGAGACAGCCCCGATCAGCGAACGGTTCGCCTCGCCGCGCTCCTGGTCCTCGAAACACTCGCGGGCGTGCGAAGGAGGTTGCAATGGCCGTAGAGATCGGCGTCGCGCCGATCACGCGCGCGCAGTTGATTTCGGTCGCCCGGAGTTTCGAGACGGTCACGCTCAGTGACGCCGTCCTCTCCCTTCTCGAAGACCAACGCGCGGCCATTGACGCACTCGTCGCGAGCGGAACCCCGGTCTACGGACTCTCGACTGGTTTCGGTTCGCTCGCGACGACGTTCATTTCGCCCGAGGAGCGACGTGACCTCCAACGTTCCCTGATCCGATCGCACGCCGCGGGCGTCGGAGCCGAGGTCGAGACCGAGGTCGTGCGCGCGATGATGGTCTCGCGCCTCACCAACCTCTGCAGTGGCGTCTCGGGCGTTCGCCCCTCGACGGCTGAGGCCTACGCCGCCCTCTTGAACGCGGGCATCACGCCGATCGTGCACGAGTTCGGCTCGCTCGGATGCTCGGGCGACCTCGCCCCGCTGGCGCACGTGGCCCTCGCGTTAATGGGTGAAGGCGACGTGCGCGACCGCGGTGGTCAGCGCCTCGGCGCGGCCGAGGCGCTACGCGTGAACGGTCTCACCCCGGTGGTCCTGGCCGAGAAGGAGGGACTGGCCCTCATCAACGGCACGGACGGGATGCTCGGACAGCTGATTCTCGCGCTCGCCGACGGTGAGGCGCTCATGCAACTCGTGGACGTCGCGGCCGCGATGTCGATCCAGGCACTGCGCGGCACCGACCAGGTCTTCCTCGCCGAGATCCACGCCCTGCGCCCGCACGCCGGTCAGTTGGTTAGCGCGTCGAACCTCCTGGCCCTGTTGGCCGACTCGGTGATCGTCAGTTCGCACCTGGATGACCCCACGCAGGTCCAGGACGCGTATTCGTTGCGCTGCGCGCCGCAGGTTCACGGCGCCGCGCGCGATACCTTCGGTTTTGCCACGCACGTGGCCGACGTCGAACTCGCGTCGGCCATCGACAATCCGTCGGTTCTGGGCGACGGGTCACTGGCGTCCAACGGGAACTTCCACGGGGCGCCGGTCGGCTACGCGCTCGACTTCCTCGCCATCGTGGTGGCCGACGTCGCGTCGATGTCCGAACGTCGCACCGATCGGATGCTTGACGTGTCGCGTAGTTTCGGTCTGCCGCCGTTCCTCGCCGCGCAGGCGGGCGTTGACTCGGGCCTGATGATCGCCCAGTACGCGCAGGCGGCATTGGTCTCAGAGATGAAACGCTTGGCGACGCCCGCGAGCGTGGACTCGATACCGTCCTCGGGCATGCAAGAGGACCACGTGTCCATGGGATGGCACGCCGCGCGCAAGCTCCGCAAATCCCTGGAGGCCTTCGCTGACGTGATCGCCATCGAGTTGCTCAGCGCCGCACGCGCGCTCGCGATACGAGAACCGCTCACGGCGTCGCCGGCGACGGCCGCCGTGAGCCAGCGCGTGAACGCCGTCACGGGCGGCCCCGGTCACGACCGTTGGCTCTCTCCGGAGATCGCGGCGGTGGCCGAACTCGTGCGAAACGGTGAACTGTTGGACATCGCGCGTCGCTACGTGGCACTGTCGTAGTGATGAAGGGCGACTGACGTGGAAGGCGCGCGACCAGTTCGAGCGGCCCGGGGCTCGACGCTGTCGACCTTGGGTTGGGCGCAGGAGGGTGCGTTGCGCATGCTCCAGAACAACCTCGACCCGGAGGTCGCCGAACGACCGGACGACCTCGTCGTCTACGGCGGCACCGGGCGCGCGGCGCGAGACTGGCGCAGTTTCGACGCACTGGTGCGCACGCTGCGAACACTCAAGGGCGACGAGACGATGCTGGTGCAATCCGGTCGGCCGGTCGGCGTCTTCTCGACACACGAGTGGGCGCCACGGGTCCTGATCGCGAATTCGAATCTCGTCGGCGATTGGGCCACGTGGCCGGAGTTTCGTCGACTCGAAGCGCTCGGTCTCACGATGTACGGACAGATGACCGCGGGATCGTGGATCTATATCGGTACACAGGGCATCGTGCAGGGCACCTACGAGACCTTTTCGGCGGTCGCCGATCGGCACTTCGGTGGCACGCTCAAGGGCACGTTGACCCTGACCGGCGGCTGCGGGGGCATGGGCGGCGCCCAACCCCTCGCCGTCACCATGAACGACGGCGTCTGCCTGTGTGTCGACGTGGATCCGTCAAGGTTGCAGCGACGAGTCGACCAGCGCTACCTCGATGAGTGGACGGCCGATCTCGACGAAGCAGTCGCGCGCGTCGAAGGGGCCAAGCGCGCGAGCACCGCGCTCAGCGTCGGAGTCGTGGGCAACGCCGCGACGGTGTTCGTCGAACTCCTTCGCCGCGGCGTCGAAGTGGACATCGTGACCGACCAGACCTCGGCGCACGACCCGTTGAGCTACCTCCCCGAGGGCATCGATCTCGCCGACTGGCACGACTACGCCGAGAAGAAGCCCGAGGAGTTCACCGACCGCGCCCGCCAATCAATGGCGAAGCAGGTTGAGGCGATGGTGGGCTTCCAAGACCGGGGCGCGCAGGTCTTCGACTACGGCAACTCGATTCGCGGCGAAGCCCAACTCGGCGGGTACGAGCGGGCGTTTTCTTTTCCCGGTTTCGTGCCGGAGTATCTCCGACCGCTCTTTTGTAAAGGCAACGGACCGTTTCGGTGGGCGGCGTTGTCGGGTGACCCGCAGGACATCGCCCGAACCGATCAGGCGGTCCTCGATCTCTTCCCGGAGAATGACGCGTTGCGACGCTGGATCAAGAAGGCCCAGGACCGCGTGGCCTTCCAGGGCCTGCCGGCACGGATCTGCTGGCTCGGCTACGGCGAACGCGACCGGGCCGGTCTCGCGTTCAACGACCTGGTCGCGTCGGGCGAGTTGAAGGCGCCGATCGTCATCGGCCGTGATCACCTCGACAGTGGTTCGGTCGCGTCACCGTATCGCGAGACCGAGTCGATGCTCGACGGCTCCGACGCCATCGCCGACTGGCCGCTGCTCAACGCCCTGGTTAACACGGCGTCGGGGGCGACGTGGGTGTCGATTCACCACGGGGGCGGGGTTGGGATCGGTCGCTCGATCCATGCCGGTCAGGTGTGCGTCGCTGACGGGACGGAACTCTCGGCGCAGAAGCTGGCTAAGGTCCTCAGAAACGATCCCGGTATGGGGGTCATTCGCCACGTCGACGCCGGCTACGAGGTGGCCGAGAACACCGCCGAAGAGCGAGGCGTGCGCATTCCGATGCGCGAGGGGTAATGACGACGCGGCTCATCAAGAACATCGGTGAGCTGACGACGAACGATCCGACCCTCGGCGCCGGGACCGCCGGTCGACTCCACGACGCCGCGATGGTGATTGACGAGGACCGAGTTCTCTGGGTTGGGCCCAACGCGCAGGCGCCGGCCGCTGACGAGTCGATTGACGCGCAGGATTGCGCGGTCATTCCCGGCTTCGTCGACTCCCATACCCACTTGGTCTTCGCCGGTGAACGCTCCGATGAGTTCGAGGCGCGCATGAGCGGTACGCCCTATGACGGAGGCGGTATCGCGAGAACCGTCGCGTCGACGCGAGTAGCGTCAAGCGACGAACTGCGACGCTCGACCGCCCAGCGTCTGCGCGAACTTCGCGCCGGTGGGGTGACGACGGTCGAGATCAAGTCCGGCTACGCACTCAACGTCGACGGCGAGTCACGTTTGATCGACATCGCGAGTGAATTCAGCGACGAGGTGACGTTCCTCGGCGCTCACGTCGTGCCCGAGGAGTACGTGAAGGACCGCGAGGGCTACGTGAGCCTCGTGCGTGGCTCGATGCTCCAAGCCTGCGCACCGCACTCGAAGTGGGCCGACGTCTTTTGTGACCACGGCGCCTTCGACGTCGATGAGTCGCGCGCGATTCTGACGTCCGCGCGAGCCGCCGGTTTACAGCTCCGAGTGCACGGCAATCAACTGGGACGAACGGGCGGGGTCGCCCTCGCGGTCGAAATGGACGCCGCGAGCGTGGATCACTGCACGTTCCTCAGTGACGACGACGTCGATCAACTCAGTGCGTCAAATACGGTGGCTACATTGCTGCCGGGTGCGGATTTCTCGACGCGCGCGGACTATTCGTCGGCGCGGCGCCTGCGCGACCGTGGCGCCGTCGTCGCCCTCGCGACGGACTGCAACCCGGGCACGTCGTACGTGACGAGCATGGCGTTCGTGTTGGCGATTGCCGTGCGCGACATGCGCATGGATTTTGACGACGCGCTGTGGTCCGCCACGCGCGGGGGAGCGACCGCGCTCCGTCGTGGTGACGTTGGCCACTTGGGCCCCGGCGCCAGGGCCGACGTCGTGATCCTCGACGCCCCGCGCGCGGCGCATCTCGCGTATCGACCGGGTGCGCCACTCGTGCGTCAGGTGATCCTCGCGCGATGAGACGCGTCGTGGCTCGGTCTGGCGCCGGTGCGAGTGGCGATGTCTGAATCGCTCGTCGTGCGACCGATTGAGGATCGCGACTGGGACCGGGTCTTCGAGATTTTTCGCGCCGTCGTCGCCGAAGGTGAGACCTACGCGTACCCCGAGAGCCTCACCTCCGATGCCGCACGGGCGCTGTGGGTCGAAGGGCTCCCGGGAGAGAGCGTCGTGGCCCTGCGTGACGGTTCGATCCTCGGCACCGCCAAATTTGGTCCGAATCGTCCGGCGAGAGGTTCGCACGTGGCGACGGCCAGTTTTATGGTCGCGTCCGCGGCGCGGGGATCGGGCGTTGGGCGGGCCCTGTGCGAGTACGCAATAACGTGGGCGAGGATCAGGGGCTACGCCGCAATGCAATTCAACGCGGTCGTGTCGACGAACGTCCACGCAATTGAGCTCTATCGAAAACTGGGTTTCGTCACGATCGGCACGGTCCCCGAGGCGTTCGATCACGCGAAGCTCGGACGAGTCGGGCTCGACATCATGTATCTGAAACTTTGACGCGATGGTCGTGGCGAGGGTGCTAACCCCAGCGCGGCAACGAATCGTCAACCCGTAAAGTGGATTCATGAGCACTCCCCTTGCCCCCACTGACTTGCCGACCACGCTCGGGACGCTGCGCGCGTCGAACTACGAGCCCAAGTCGGTTCGCGAAGAGATTCGCGCGAATCTCGAGCAGCGACTCGCCGACGGCCTACCGCTCACGTCGAACGTGCTCGGCTACGAGGACACCGTGTTGCCCCAACTCGAGACGGCGCTGTTGGCGGGACACGACATAATCCTGCTGGGTGAGCGTGGACAGGCGAAAACCCGGATGATTCGCTCGCTGGTCGAACTCCTCGACGAGTGGCTGCCAATCGTCGATGGTTCGGAGATCCGTGACGATCCATTCGCGCCGATCTCGGCCTACGCCATTGAACTGGTCGCACAGAAGGGCGACGATACGCCGGTCACGTGGGTTCACCGTTCGCAGCGCTTCGCGGAGAAGCTGGCGTCACCGGACACGTCGATGGCTGACCTCATTGGTGAGGTCGATCCCATCAAGGTCGCCGGCGGCCTCTTTCTGGATGACCCGAAGGCGCTCTCCTACGGACTCGTGCCCAAGTCCAATCGCGGTATCTTCGCCATCAATGAGTTGCCCGACCTCGCCGAACGGATCCAAGTCGGACTGCTCAACGTGTTGGAGGAGCGCGACGTGCAGATCCGTGGCCACCTCGTGCGCCTGGAGCTTGACGTCATGGTGGTCGCCACCGCGAACCCCGAGGACTACACCAATCGCGGCCGGCTCATCACGCCGTTGAAGGACCGCTTCGGTTCACAGATCCGCACCCACTACCCGTACGAGTTGACGACGGAGATCGCCATCATGCACCAAGAGGCGAAGCTGGCCATGGCCCCGGTGCCGATCACGGTTCCCTGGTTCATCGATGACATCGTCGCGCGCGTCAGCCACGTCGCGCGCAAGAGTCACGTGATCAGTCAGAGTTCGGGCGTGTCGGTGCGTCTCTCGATCGCGAACTACGAGATCGTCGTCGCCAACGCGTTACGTCGGACGTTGCGCACCCACGACGCCGCCGTCGTGCCGCGCGTGAGTGACTTGAGCGCCATGGTGCAATCGACCCAAGGCAAGATCGAGTTCGACACGATGGACGACAGCGACTCGGACCAGGTCATCGCGGCGCTGGTCTCGTTGGCCGTGCGCCAGTGCTTCGCCGAACACGTGTTGCTGGAAGAGGGACCCGCCATCGTCGAAGCCTTCAACACCGAGGCGTTGGTGCACACCGGTGACGACCTGCCCGATCGCGACTACCTCACGGTCCTGGCCGCCATGCCGTCACTCGACGCACCGGCGCGGCGTGTCGCCGGTCCGAGCGCGAACGACGGTGAACTGGCCTCGGCGGTCGAATTCATCCTCGAGGGCCTCTATCTCACCAAGCGACTGGCGAAGGACGCGTCGGGCGCGCGGGCGCTCTATCGCTCGAGGAACCGTTAGTGCCCGTTCGCTACGGCTACCGCCGATTCGGCGATGACGACGACTTCAACGATCTGGACGTCGAAGAGATGCTGCGCATGCTGGCCGATGACTTCATGGAGAACGGCGACTTAGAAGAGGCGATGGACCGATTGCTTCGTGAGGGCTACACGACGGCCGACGGTGAACGCGTCGAAGGACTTCGCGACCTGCTCGAACAGGCGAGGGCGAAACGTCGCGAGCTCGAACAGCAGGCCGACCCCGACGGCGAGATGCAGCGCTATCGCGACTGGTTGGACGACATCGAGGCGACCGAGGACGCCGAGCTCGATGACTTGCTCGCCGAAGCCGAGGCCTCCGATGACGAACGACGCAAGGAGGTCACGCGCGGTCTCGTCGATCAGAAGAAGATGCAGCGTGACCTGATGAGTGAGCGCATCGGTGAGCGCCTCGGCGAGTATCAGGACTACGAGTTCGTATCGAGTGAAGCTCGCGAGCAGTTCGAGCAGCTCATGGCCGAGCTGGAACGCGACGTTCTCAACACGTACTTCGAGAAGAGCAAGGAGATGATGGGCCGACCCGACCCGGAAGAGTTGGCGCGCATGCGCGACATGATGGACGCGCTCTCCACGATGATCGAGCAGGATCGACGCGGGGAAGACCTCGATCCGACCTTCGATGAATTCATGGAGAAGTTCGGTGACTTCTTTCCCGGCGCGGAGAACCTCGAGGACGTGGTGCGCATGATGGCCGAACGTGCCGCCGCCGCCGAGGCGATGTTCAACTCCTTGTCACCCGATCAGCAGAGCGAGCTGCGTTCGATGTTCGCCGGGATGATGGAGAACATGGAACTCAACTTCTCACTCAACCGCCTGGTGTCGAACTTGCGCATGGCGACACCCGACATCGACTGGAGCCGCGCACACCGGATGCGTGGCGACGATGGCTCACCCTTCGCCGACGCGACCTCCGTCGCCGAGCAACTGGGCCAATTGAAGGGTCTGGAGGAGTTCCTCGGCCAGGCCAACGCCGCCCAGGGACTGCCGGAGGTCGACGTGGAGGCCGTTCGTCGCAACCTCGGTGATGACGCGGCGCGCCACGTCGTGCGCTTGCAAAAGGCCCTGCAGGGACTCAAGGATCAAGGTTTCGTCGATCGCCAGGGTCGCCAACTCCATCTCACACCGAAGGGGGTTCGACAGATCGGTCAACAGGCCCTTCGTGACCTCTTCGCCCAGCTTCGCGATTCGCCGACGCTCGGCATGCACCGCGTCGCGAGCGTGTCGCGCGGGGGAGACCGCGAGGAGACCTCCAAGCCCTGGCAGCCCGGTGAACCGTTCGCGTTGAACCTTCCCAAGACCCTGCGTAACGCCGTGCTGCGCCAAGGACCGGGTACGCCCGTGAAACTGCACGCCGATGACTTCGAGGTCGAGGAGTTCGAGTCGACGCGTCGCTCGGCCACCGTGTTCGCGATCGACCTCTCACTTTCGATGGCGATGCGGAGCAATCTCGTGCCGGCGAAGAAGATGGTGCTCGCCCTCACGTCACTCATTCGCTCGAAGTTCCCACGCGATTTCGTCGCCGTCGTCGGCTTTGGCGAGACGGCCCAGGAACTCAAGATCGAAGACGTCCCGGCTCTCACCATCGACTACGCCTACGGCACCAATCTCCAGCACGCCCTGGCCCTCAGTCGTCACCTCATGCGCAACGAACGAGGTGAGCGTCAGATCGTGGTCGTGACCGACGGCGAACCAACGGCCCATTTACTCGCCAACGGTGAGCCCTTCTTCGCTTGGCCGCCGGTGCGCGAAACCTTGGAAAAGACCATGGCCGAGGTCCTGCGCTGCACGAAGGCCGGTATCACGATCAACACCTTCGCCCTCGACATCGAGCGAAGCCAGTTTCCGTTCGTGGAACAGATCGCCAAGGTCAACGGGGGACGGCTCTTCTACACCGACGTGGACGACCTCGGCTCCTACGCTCTGGATGACTTCGTAAAGCACCGCCGCGCCGACTGAGGCGACTAACCCCTCCTGATCAGGTAATTACACATTTCCATTTGCTTTTTGTCACGTTTACCGTCACAATGACATGGTTGTAATTACATCAGTGGCCAGATCCACTGGGGGGAAGGATTTAAACGTGGAAATCGTGGAATTGATGAGCGGCATGGAAGATCGTGGATGGCAAGCACGGGCGAACTGCATGGGCGTCGATCCAGATCTCTTCTTCCCCGAGCGCGGCGCGTCGACCCGAGAAGCCAAAGAGGTCTGCCGCGGTTGTGTGGCGCGTGAGGACTGTCTCGAGTACGCCCTCGACAACGGTGAGAAGTTCGGTATATGGGGCGGCATGAGCGAACGAGAGCGTCGTCGGCTGAGACGCGCACGCGCCATCGAGCGTCGCGCGCAGGCCAGCTAGCTACAGCCGACTCTCAATCGTCTGGCCCTCACTCAGTCCGAGTTGGCTCCAGCGGTTGTGTTCTTGGGTTTCGAGCACCGCTCGCGGTACGAGTCCCACGAGTTCACAGTGGTCTATCTCGCCCCCTTCGGGAAGTAACGCCGCCACTTCGTCATAGACGAAGGACGGTCCCACGATCATCGGGTCGATCAGATTGCAACTGACCTGGGTGAACTCGCCCGCGCGAAATGCGAGCGAGCGAACCTCGTTGCGTCGAACGGCCTTGGCGAGCGCGCGGGTCTCGTCCCTCGAGACACCGGAGAGCCATATATTCCAGGCGACCAGAATCTCTCGTGCGCCCACCGCGACGGCGCCGAGTCTGGGTGACGCGCTGGCCGGCCCGAAGTCCGGGGCGAGGGCGTCAAAGGCCCGTTTTCGCACCTCGGGAAGCGTTCGTATGCCTCCCTTCAAGGGTCCGTAGAGGAACGTCGGAACGGCGAAGGTTTCGCTGATCCATAGGGCCGTGGCGTCGCGTAATTCGACCGCGCGAGCGGGTTCGTCTGGCCCCAACGCCACGAAGGGCACTACGTCGACGACGCCGAACCTGGGGTGAACGCCCTCGTGGATTCGTAGGTCGAGGCCCTCAAAGGATGCCCTGATGAGTTCGCGGACATCGTGGCTCAGCGCATCGCGATCGTTGATGAGGGTGAAGACCGCACGATTGTGGAACTGATCGGCGTGTAGGTCGCGCAATGAGATACCGGCCGTGGCGCGAAGGGTTTCGAGCAGATCGTGGTTGCGACCTTCGGAGATGTTGAGCACGCACTCGAACACGCGAAGGGCGCACTAGGAAGGGTCAGAGTTGAATACGCGCCGACGGCGACGTTCGCGAAGGATGCGACGACGCTCTCGTTCTGAGCAGCCGCCCCAGATACCGTGGTCCACGTGATTCTCGAGTGCGTATTCGAGGCACTGGCTCGCTACGGGACAGGTGGCGCAGATTCGTTGCGCAATGATCACCCCGACGCCATCTCGCGGGAAGAACGTTCCCGCTGGGTATTCGCGGCACTTACCATCTGCCATCCACTCGGTACTCATGCTCACCCCCTAGCCGGTCTCTCATTGCCACAGTAGCGACACTTTGTGTGACGAACTGATAACGAAAGGCTCTTTTGTTCACAAGCCGATGGTTACCATACTCCTCACAGACTGTTGTAAGCCCTTTCAAAGACAACGGCCCGAAGAACGCCCCAGAATCAGTCATTAGAATGGATGTTCGAATCAATCGCAACACCTAAAGGAGCACCGTGAGCCAGGTTCCAACCCCGGAGATCACCGAAGTCGTCGACCCGGTCGGTCACGTCCAGGTCATCTACCTCGGCCCCGTGGCGCCCCATTGGGAGTGCCGAATGGTCTTCGGCGACGAAGAGCAGATTCAGGCGTTCGTCGACCGCGTGGACGCCCGGTTGCGCTTCTTGCCGCCCCACGACCCCCAGTTCCGGCGTAACCGCGAGCGCGTGAACCGCGACGCCGAACGAGAGAACCTGCTCGTCGAATGGAACCTCGGGTACGAAGAAGAGTCCTAGGCCAGCGGCGAGTTCGTCACGCGTTCGTACCACGCGTGCGGATCACTGAGTTCGGGCGCACTGGGTAGTCCGTCCACGCGCAGTAGCGCGTCGAATACACGCAAAGTGTGTTCCTTCGCCAACGTCGCGACGAAGGCCGCCGCCTGATCGTGGTGCTCACCCTGCGTCGAGATTCCAAAGAGTGCCGCGGCGGCGTCCTCGCCGCGCGCGTCGCTGCGACGGTGTCGTCGGTAGGCCTCGACGAGCGCGGGGCGCGGTCCGAGTATCGCCTCAGTGATCTGGTGGGCGGCTGAATCGAAAAAGGCCAGTAAGACACTCGCGGCCGCGTTGATCGCGCGCGTGGCGTCAGACTCTTCTGGCATCTCGATACCCTCGAGGAGCGATTCAGGGTTCTCCATGATGCCCGCGATGTCTTCGGGATTGATCATCGACTGCAGGCGTGAGAGCAGGTCGCCCTGGGCCTTCGTCGACTCGCGAACCGTGTCGATCAAGAGTGCTCGCAGGGCGTCTCCGGTCCCGGGCTGGGTCAACACCAAGGACGCGAGGAACTCCTGGGCGAGGGCGAAGACATAGACCTCATCGCGTTCCAGCGACCACGCCTCGGCGAAGCTCGCGAGGTTGTTGACGACGATCTGGCGTTCGGCGTCGACCCGAGGCAGGGGCAGCGCGGCGAGTGACCACGCGCGCTCGCTGAAGTGACCGGCGACCGAGCCCATCTGGAAACCCGAGAAGAGTGGTCCGAGGGTGGCGGCCATCTGGGCCATCATCTGGTTGTCGCCGAGGTCGATGCCGTCACCGATGCTCGCTGAGCTCGCGACCATCGGTTCCATGAGCGGACGCCACTGGGTGAGGGCGGCGATCGTGAGCGCGGAGCGGTTCACCGCGACCACCGACGCGTCGATCGAGACACCGAGCAGTGAATCGACGTGGCGCGCGACGAGGGGTGCGAGCTCTTCGAGTCGTTGTCGTTCGATTGGCAGTGGATTGGGGTCACTGTCTTCACCGCGCGCGATGTTCAGCGCGAGCTGCGTCGCGGTCGTGAACCAGGCGTCGGGTCCCTGCTGGCCCAGCATGGAGAAGATGTCGCCGAACATGCCGCCGAAGGGATTGTCACTCATTGACACAATTTAAAGCGCGCAGGCGAGCGTCATGTCGGCGTGGTGAACGGTGGCGTTGCGCACGAACGAGACGTGGGCAACGCTGAAGGCGGGGGTCAGGTACAGAGCGGTGTCGAGCGCGTCAAAGGTCTCGGTCGGGGTACCGTTCAAGGCCGTGATTACGTCGCCCTTCTTAAGCTTCCACTGCGCCGGACTCTTGGGAATGACCCGAGAGACCGTCACTCCACCGCCCTGCGCGGTCAATCCGACGATGCCGAGGCTCGCGTGGCAGCCGCGGCCCGTCGCGACGATGTAGGCGATTCGTGCGACGAACTGAGCCGAATACCAGAGGTGGTCGGTCGAGAGGACCGCGACGACCTCGCCGTTCTGATTCACGGCGATGGCGTCGACGAAGCCGTTGAGATTGGCGTCGGATTTGGTCGAGAGATAACTGATCACGCCGGTCGCGTCGCTCTTGGGATCGCCGAGGATCGTATTGGCCCACGCGTACTGCGGCGGCGTCGTCGAACTCTTCAAAATGGGCGACACCGCGACGACCCATTTGCTCGCGGGCAACGGCGCGAAGCTCAAGGCGGGAACGTGGCGGCCGAGGCGCACGATCGAAAAGCCCATCACCTGGTCACGCCCGACCCAGTGAACGGGGAAGTTGACGTCACCCGGTGTCGAGCCGGTGATGAGCGCGTCGGCGGGAATCTGCGTGGTGGTGACCGCGAGGTTGTGGGGAAGCACCATCGCGGCCACGACGTCGACGTGGCCCGGCGTCGAGATCGAGAGGTCCACCGTGTCGGCCGCGGCCTTCTGAGAGTTCGATGGGAGTTGGCTGAGGGTCTGGGCGAGGTGCGGTGTCGCGGGGGGATTGCTCGATTGGGTGAGGTACAAAGCGACCGAGCCGACGACCAGGGCGACCGCCATGAGTGCGGCCACGGCCCGGGCCGCGCGCGACTTAATCGGCCAAATCTGATGGGTCCGGAGCTTCTCGAAACTCGGCAATTCACTCGGGTGGACCCACTCGCGCTCGCCCCTCGGCGGGGGCTTTGTACGGGCGCGTCGACGACGCCACCAATCCGCTAGTCCCCGACTCTCCACTCATTGCAGGCTAGTTACCACCAGTGTGCGTATTGGTGTCGCCCTAACCTAGAGAACCATGGCATTAGACGTCGCGCTCGACATCGGCACCTCGAACACGCGTCTCGCGACCACGGATCGCGGCGTCGTATTTGACGAACCGACGATGGTCGCGATCGACACCAACTCCGGGAGCGTTGTCGAGGTGGGTCACGGCGCGCTCGAGATGGTCGCTCGCACGCCGCGCCACGTCGTCGTCTTTCGACCGCTGGCCCAAGGTGCCACGGTCGACTTTGACGTGACCTCGCGCCTCATCGCCGGTCTGTTCGAACGGGCCGGCGTGTCCAAGATGAGCCGGGCCCGTGTGGTCATGAGCGTGCCGTCGCTGGCGACGTCCATCGAGCGACGGGCCCTGCGTCAGGCGGCCATCCAGGCGGGCGCGCGCGAGGCGACGCTGATCGAAGCGCCGATCGCGGCGGCGATCGGTGTCGGCCTGCCGGTTCAGGACCCCGTCGGTTCGGCCGTGACGGTCCTCGGTGCCGGGGCCAGCGAAGCGGCGATCATCTCGCTCGGTGGGATCGTCACGGGCAGTGCCCGACGACTGGGTGGCAACGACCTCGACGCGGCCATCGCGACGTCGTTGCGGATCCAACTCGGTGTCGTCGTCGCGCCGTCGGTAGTCGAGAGCTTGAAGTTCTCGCTCGCGTCAGCCCTCGGACGAACGAAGGGACGTTCTGAAGTCGTGCTGGCCCGCACGGTCGACCGTGGTGACCTCGTCGAAGTCGACGTCGATGCCGATCTCGTGAACGCCGCCGTCTCAGAAGTCGTGGCCACGACCGTACGAATGATCCAGGAGTGTCTCGGGGACGCGCCCCCGGACCTGTCCCAGGACGTCAGTGCTCGGGGACTGACGTTGGCCGGAGGTCACGCGCTCTTGAGCGACTTCGCTGAACTCATCGTCACGAACACCGGCGTGGAGGTCACGGTCGCCGAGGAACCCGAGACCGTGGTGATTCGTGGACTTCGACTCTGTCTCGAAGAGATGTCCACACTGCACTCGCTCTATCGCGACGCCGATCGTTAGTCGTCGTCTCGACCGAGTTGATTGACGGCCGCCCGAACCTGCCAGTCACGGTCCTCACTGGCGCGCGCCAGCGCCTCGTCGATGTCGGGTCCCTCGAAGTTCGAGAGTGCGACGATGGCGCGTCGGCGCACCGGTGGCTTGTCATTGAGTGCGGCGAGGATGGCCGGTCGAGCTCGGTCGTCGCCGATCGCGCCCAGTGCCGCGATCGCCGATTCGCGACACCGCGCGTCTTCGTGACTCGTCGCGATGACGCACATTTTCTCCACGGCACCAACGTAGAGGTGCTCGCCGAGCGCGAAGAGGGCGCCGTCGACGACGAGCGCGTCGTCGTCATCGAGACAGTGCACGAGCGCGGCGAAGACCGCGTCATCGTCGAAGGTCACGTGGGCGATCTGATTCAACGCCTCGCGCCGAACGTGAACGTCCGCGTCGCTCAAGGCGCTTCGCCAGTCGTCGGGGGTGGCGAGATTCTGGCGAACGCTGCCGCGAAGCGCCAGGACGCGGTGTCGAGGTACCGGGCTACGCAAATTGGTTCGTAAGACCTCGGCATAGTTCTCGCCCAACGCGAAGCCGGCTCGCAACAGCGTTTCGTCAATGCTCTCCGCTAGCGTTGATTCATCACCTTGCATGAACCCATCTCACCACCTGTCAAGCGGCGCCGCGGATCAACGGCGCTTTTAGTTGTCCTCGTTCTCATTCTCGTGGCCGTCGTGGGTCTCGACCGGTGGAACACGAACGAATTCGCCCTCACCCCGGGCAACGCGACACCGGTGGCGCCGCTCGTGAAGATCAAGGGCGTGGCGAGCGAAAAGCACCGCGGCAAGATCATGTTTACCGACGTGTATCTCTCATCGTTGAACGGGTGGCAATGGGTGCTCACGCACTTCGAGAGCCACGTGCAGTACGTCAGTTCGAACGAACTCGTCGAACCGGGCGTGCCGACGGGCGAACTCGGGGCCCAGGGATTCTTGGAGATGAGTGACTCGAAGCAGGCGGCCGAAGTCGCGGCCTTTGACGCCCTCGGCTGGAAGACGCCCGCCACGGCGACTGGTGCGGTCGTTACCGCGGTCGTCGCGCCGTCGCCGGCGCGACGCGCCGGTATTCAAGTGGCCGACGAAATCGTCGGGGTGAACGGAACGGCCGTTGGCTCGGACTGCGCGCTCATTCGAGCAATGCACTCGATACCAAGCGGATCGAGGGTCCACTTGTCGATCAAGCGCGCACGGATTTCGCTGAAGGGTTTGATCTCGTACCGCACGGTGTCATCGGTGACGATTACGAGCGCCAAACCTCCCAAGGGCTTCGGCTCCTCGGGATGTCCGGGAGTGACCGGCGCCGGCTCGTCCTACGTCGGTGTCGCCCTCGAAGACGGCTACTCGTACCACTTGCCCGCCCAAGTGAGTATCGATACGGCCAACATCGGCGGACCGTCAGCGGGCCTCGCGATGACACTGTCGTTGATCGACACAATGAGTCGCCAGTCCATCTCCGGGAACCAACCGATCGCGGCGACCGGCACGATCGACGTCTACGGCAACGTCGGTGACGTCGGCGGCGTCGCCGAGAAAACCGTCGCCGTGCAGCGCGCCGGCGCAAAGTACTTCTTCGTTCCCGAAGTCGAGGTCGCCACGGCGAAAGGGGCCGCACAACCGGGGCTCAAGATCATTGGCGTGACGACCCTCGCCCAGACGCTGCACGACCTTCGAGCACTCGGCGGAGCCGCCCCGCAACCCCTCACGCCGCCCCGTTAAGCCATTTTCCTCAAGGCCGACGCCGTAGTCTGGAAGGAATGGACGATCGCCGAATTCTCTCAAGCACGCGCCAATCGTCGGCCGAGATAGCCCGAATGAACTTCACGACCCTCAGAAAAGGGGGCTACGACCCCAACGAGGTTCGCATCCAGCTGGAGTCGATCGCGCGCGAGATGGGCCACCTCGAAGCCCGGATTCGCGAGCTCCAGGATCAGTTGAGCGAGGCCCAGCGCCGGGCCGCCAATCCGACCTTCGACGAAGCCACGTTGGCTGGGGCGTTAGGGGCCCAGAGCGCCGCGATCTTGCGCTCGGCCCACGAAGAGGCCGGACGAGTGACGGCCGAGGCCCAGGAGCGAAGCGCCCAAGTCCTCACCGAGACCCAGCAGCGCAGTTCGGCCCACCTCATCGAGGCCCAGGAGCGAGCCGCGGCGCTGATTGGCGAGGCCGAGAGCACCGCCGGTCAGATTGACCACGACGCCCGTCTGGCCGCGGAGCGACTCGTCGAGTCGGCGAAGGTGAACGGCGAAGCACTCGTCGAGGGAGCTCGCGAGCAGGGCCGCGCGATCGTCGAGCAGTCCTACGACGCGCGCAAGGCGGTCTTGAACGACCTCGCGGTGAAGCGCAAGGCGCTCCAGATCCAGATCGAACAGTTGCGCGCCGCGCGTGACGTTCTCGCCACGTTCGTCACTTCGGTGCAGGACCAAGTTGAAAATGTGCTCTCCGGAATCAACAACTCCGATGAAGTGGCTCGCAACGCGGCGCTCGAGGCCCTGCGACTTCGACCGAACATGCCCGAGCCGACCGAAGAAGAGGTCCTCGCCGGCACACCACTGCGAAAGGTCTCCGAGCCGACACTGCAAGAGGTGACCGAAGTGCCCGCCGCGACGAGAACACGCGCCCCTAGGGCCTCCAAAGAAGGGGTCGCCGTCGTTGCCGAGGTCACGGAAGTCTCGATGATCGGCGACGACGATTCGGGCAACGACGTCGTCAATGAGATCTTCGCACGACTTCGTAAGGCGACCCTCGAAGAGCGCGGCGCGGCCCCGGTGCCGAAGAAGGCCGCGCCGGCTCCGGCCAAAGCGGTGACGGCGACCGGCGAGCTTTTTGAACGCCGCGACGCCGCGATCGGGGAGTCTCTCGCGGTGCTGACGCGAAAGGTGAAGCGTGCCCTTCAAGACGACCAGAACATCATGCTCGAACGCCTCCGTGAGGTGAAGGCGATGATCACGACGGAACTCGAAGACGAACACGAGCAGCGCGCGCGTTACGCCGACGCCGCGATCGACGCCCTCACGGACGCCGCCGCCGCCGGCGTGCAGTTCGCGAAGGACGAGGCCGGCGTCAGCGGGGGGGCGGTTGAGAGCGCGGCGCTGAAGGACTGCGCGGCCGACCTGGCCGTGACGATCGTGTTGGCCCTGCGAAAGAGAATCCTCACCGACGGCAGTGGCGACGGATCCGATCGCGCGAACGCCGCCTACAAGGAGTGGCGCGGGGCGCGCGTCGAACGTCTCTGTACCGACGCCGCGCGACGAGCCTTTGAGATCGGTGTGGTGGACGCCTCGCAGGGTCGCCACGTACGGTTCTTCGTCGCGCCGAGTGACGCGCCGTGTGACGCGTGCGCGATGGACGCGGCGTCGGGAGGGCGGCTCGCCGGTCAGAGCTTCCCGAGCGGCTCGGCCTTCCCACCGCTGCACGCCGGTTGCGCCTGCGCCGTTATTCCTGTTTGAAAAACGACCTAGGCTTGTCGCGTGCGTAGTCCGACTGATATCCCGCCACGGGCGCGACGACTTGGTCGATTCTCTCGAAGATTCTGGATCGGCCTCGCTTTCGTCATCATCCTCATCGGGTTCTTGTCGCTGCGTAATCTCGCCGTGCTCTGGACCGACCAGATGTGGTTCTCCTCGGTCGGTCTCGGCAAGGTTTTCTCGACGCTCTTGATGGTGAAGGTCGGACTCGGCCTGACCTTCGGCGCGATTTTCTTCTTCATCATGTGGGGCAACTTGCTCCTCACGGACCGCTTCGGCGCGCGCGATCTCTCCTTTGACCCGGAAGACGAGGTCGTTCGTCGATTCCAGAACGTGGTTCGCCCGTACGCCAAGCGCATCTACGCCGCGATCGCGCTCGTCATGGGTCTGATCGCCGGACTGAACGCCACAGGTCAGTGGAACAAGTACCTGCTCTTTGCCAACAGCCAGCCCTTTCACGTCAAGGACCCACTGTTTCACAAGGACCTGAGCTTCTACATCTTCACGCTGCCCTTCGTGTCGTTCGTCGTGACCTGGCTTTTGGTCGCGCTGATCGTCGCGTTGATCGTCACGACCGGATTCCACTACCTCAACGGCGGGATCCGCGCGACGAGGGTGACGCCGCGGGTCTCGCCGCGCGTGAAGGCCCACCTTTCGGTGATCGGTGCGGGCATCGCGCTCATGAAGGCCGTGGGCTACGTCATCGCCAAATGGGAGTTGGTCAATTCGACGAACGGCTTCGTACAGGGCGCGGGCTACACCGACGTGCACGCCCGCATGCCCGCTCTCACGATCCTGTTCTTCCTCTCGATGGCTGCGGCGCTGATTTTGCTCGCGAACGTGCGTCTGCGCGGGTGGTCGTTGCCCGCGGTCGCGGTCGGGCTGTGGCTCTTCGTGGCCCTCGTGATCGGTGTGCTCTACCCAACGATCCTGCAGGCCCTTAAGGTCAGCCCGAATCAGGACTCGCTGGAAGCGCCGTACATTCAGCGCAACATCGAGGCCACCCGCGCCGCCTTCGGACTCGACAAAGTGAAGTACCAGAACTTCGCCGGTTCCACGACGATCTCCAAGGCCACGATCACCGCGGACACCGCGACCCTGAACAACATCCGGCTGTGGGACCCGGCGTCCAACATTGCGTTGGCCACGGTGACGCGCCGTCAGTCCATTCACGCGTACTACACGTTCTCAACGCTCGGGGTGGACCGCTATTTCATAAACGGGAAGCTCACGCCGGTCTTGATCGGCGCGCGTCAACTCAACACGGCGAATCTGCCGTCGCAGTCGTGGGTCAACCAGCACCTGCAATACACGCACGGAATCGGTGCGGCGGTCCTCGCGGCGAATGCCGTTGACTACACGACGGGCAATCCTGATTTCGTCGTCT
>Ga0302198_10000157_pt1 | contig 70519 bp, 64 predicted proteins | sample II_Bog_N2_2_FD_193521 | JGI IMG/M metagenome (GOLD analysis project Ga0302198, IMG submission 193521) | Peat permafrost microbial communities from Stordalen Mire near Abisko, Sweden - II_Bog_N2_2 | ecosystem: Environmental > Terrestrial > Soil > Wetlands > Peat | place: Sweden: Abisko...
CCCGGTTTTCCACTTTTCCGGGGAGATGCACAGGGGATGCACTGTTTCTGCGCCTTGCGGAGGCGGTGGGGTGGGCCTACCCTCGTTCGGTGGCCTAAATGGGGGATAGACGACCCCGCTGCGCATCCGGAAACTGTGGAGGGCCGAACGCTGGGGTGCGGGCGAGGGTGTAAATCCCGCATTTCAAGCGGCTTTCCGGAGAATTCCACAACTGTTTCCCTGTGTTTTTAATTCATCGCTTCGTAACCCGCCAGAAACAGAGGTATTTACGGAGGCAACACAATATGTTGTGCTTTATACTTGACACACCCCACTGAGGGCGGTACTTTCACGACTGCGTCACAATAAGTCAGAACGAAGGTACCGGGCAAGTCCGGTCGAGCAGCAGCCTCAAAAAAGAACCTCCGGCGAGCCCCAGTGCTCGCCGCCGGGACCCGATGAGGCCCAGGGTAGACCTCTCAGACATCGCACGACGAATCGAAAAGCTTTTGAGGGCGGCCAGCACAACAGGCCAACACGCGCCGTCCCTGTCATTAAGAACCGACTGCAGCACGCACCACGGCTCCACGGCTCCATTTGAACCATTCCAATCACTCTCGCAGTACCTAGTTGAAGATTCGAAGGAAGAAGGAGAACCCTCCCCATGAACCCGATCCAGACCAGCCCCCAGATCTCTGCGGCCAACACCTTTGAAACCCAGGCCGCCCCCGTGCGGTCCACTGCAGGCCGCGCCCCCGGGCTCTCCTTCTCGCGCCACTTCACACGCCCCGGCATCTCGCCCTTCGACGAGATCACCTGGGAGCTGCGCGATGCCATCATCCAGGATTACAAGGGCCGCACCATCTTCGAGCAGAAGAACGTGGAAGTCCCCGCGGACTGGTCCATGACGGCGACCAATATTGTCGCGTCCAAGTACCTCCACGGCCAGGTTGGCACCCCGGAACGCGAGTCTGGCGTGCGCGCGCTGATTACCCGCGTGGCTGAGTCCATCCGCGATTGGGGCATCGCCGCTGGCTACTTCGCCACTCCGGCGGACGCGGCCACCTTCTTTGCCGAGCTGAGCCACCTGCTGCTGAACCAGAAGGTCGCCTTCAACTCTCCGGTATGGTTCAACGTGGGCTGTGATCGCCTGGAGCCCAACTCCGACGCGCAGAACTGGCACTGGAACCCGACCACGCGCGAGGTGGAGTTCTCCGTGAGCGGCTACTCTAAGCCGCAGTGCTCCGCCTGCTTCATCAACTCCGTCAATGACTCGCTGGACTCCATCCTGACGCTGGCGAAGACCGAGGGAATGCTGTTCAAGTGGGGCTCGGGCGCAGGCTCAAATCTCAGCTCCATTCGCGGCTCCATGGAGACGCTCTCCGGTGGCGGCACAGCCTCCGGCCCGCTCAGCTTCATGCGCGGTTTCGACGCCTTCGCCGGCGTGATCAAGTCCGGCGGCAAGACCCGCCGCGCCGCCAAGATGGTGATCCTCAACATCGACCATCCGGACATCGAGGACTTTATCGAGTGCAAGGTGAAGGAAGAGAAAAAGGCGTGGCACCTGGTGCAGGCCGGCTACGACGGCTCCGGCCCGGACTCCGAGGCCTACAGCTCCATCTTCTTCCAGAACGCCAACAACTCCGTCCGCGTGAACGACGAGTTCATGCAGGCAGTGGAGTCCGACGGCACGTTTGCCACCCGTACGGTGAAGGGCCAGGAGCCGGTGAAGGAGTATCGCGCCCGCGACCTGATGCACAAGATCGCCGAAGCTACATGGCAGTGCGGCGATCCCGGCATGCAGTACGACACCACTATCAACCGCTGGCACACCAGCAAGAACACGGCGCGCATCAACGCATCGAACCCGTGCAGCGAATACATGTTCCTGGACGACTCCGCCTGCAACCTGGCCAGCTTCAACCTGCTCAAGTTCCTGACCCCCGGCGGTCAGTTTGACATCGCCGCGTATCGCCATGCCATCGCCACCGTCACCACGGCTATGGAGATCATCGTCGATGCGGCCGGGTATCCCACCGAGCAGATTGCGAAGAACTCGCACGACTATCGCCCGCTCGGCCTGGGCTATGCCAACCTGGGCGCACTGCTGATGGCCTTCGGTCTGCCCTACGACTCCGATGCCGGCCGCGACTTTGCCGCTACGCTCACCTCCATCCTGTGCGGCGATGCCTACTGGCAGTCGGCGCGCATTGCGGAGAGCTGCGCTCCGCTTGGCGCTGCCACGCCCATCACGCAGCGGACGGAGATCTCCGGCGGTGCCTGCCCCGGCTTCTACGTCAACCGCGAGCCGTTCCTGGACGTCATCCGGATGCACCGCGCGGAGGTGAACAACATTGGCAAGCCCACCATTACCAGCCCGCGCACCACGCCGGAACCTTTCCACGTTCCGCAGCTCGACACGCTGATTGCGGCGTCGCGCCATGCGTGGGACGGCGCCCTTGCCCACGGCGAGCGGCACGGCTATCGCAACTCGCAGGTCACCGTGCTGGCGCCCACCGGCACCATCGGCTTCATGATGGACTGCGACACCACCGGCGTGGAGCCCGACCTGGCGCTGGTGAAGTACAAGAAGCTGGTCGGCGGCGGCATGATCAAGATCGTCAACTCCACCGTGCCGTCTGCGCTCATCAAGCTTGGCTACAGCGAGGGCGAGGTCAACGCCATCGTCAGCTATGTGGACGCCACTGGCACTATCGAGGGCGCGCCCGGCATCAAGCCGGAACACCTCGCCGTCTTCGATTGCAGCTTCAAGCCGGCCAAGGGCACGCGCAGCATTCACTACATGGGGCACATCAAGATGATGGCCGCTACCCAGCCGTTCCTCTCCGGCGCTATTTCGAAGACGGTCAACCTGCCGCAGGACTGCTCCGTCGGAGACATCGCCGAGGCGTACCTGGAGGCGTGGCGCCAGGGCATCAAGGCGGTCGCCATCTACCGCGATAACTCCAAGGGAACGCAGCCGCTCAACGTCTCCGCGCAGACGGATGCGGACAAGAAGGGAACCAAGGCAGTTGCTGCGGCGCCGACTGCGGTGGCTGAGGGCTCCGCGTCCGTGGCCAGCACTCCGGGTATCTCACCGGAGGCGGCGGAGGCGCTTGCCTCTGCGTCCGCCGCTGCCGCCACCGCCGCGGCGCAGGCTCAGATCGCCAACCTGCAGCAGCAGATCCGCAACATGGCGGAGGCATCCACCCAGAACGCCGACTCCGTCGACGCGCAGGCGCCGCCGCGTGCGGTCCGCCACCGGCTGCCCGGCGAGCGCGCCTCGGTCACGCACAAGTTTGGGCTCTCCGGCCACGAGGGCTATATCACCGTGGGCCTGTACCCCAACGGCTCGCCCGGCGAGATCTTCATCCGCATGGCCAAGGAAGGCTCCACCGTCTCCGGCCTGATGGACTCCTTCGCTACGGCGATCTCCATCTCGCTGCAGCATGGTGTGCCGCTGCGCGTGCTGTGCGAGAAGTTCGCACACACCCGCTTCGAGCCCTCCGGCTGGACGGGCAACCCGGAGATCGGCTACGCCAAGTCGATCATGGATTACATCTTCCGCTGGATCCAGTTGCGCTTTCTCTCCGGCCAGCAGTTGGATCTCTTCGCCGGCATGTCCCCGGCGGCCAGCGTGCCGGTGGAGGGTCACGTCTCCGCGCCGGAGAACACGGTCAGCCTGACGCCTGCGCCGGCAGCGCCCGCTCTGCACGCAACGCCGAGCGATGCTTCAGACGCAGCGCCGCGCACCGGCTTCCACAACGTGCCCTCCGCGTTGGCAGCCTTTGCGGAAGATGTCACGCCGCAGGCCATCCTGCAGCGCGAACAGCGCGAGCGCGGAGGAAATGTCCAAGCGCTCTCCGACCAGGACATCTTCAATAACGGCGGCGGCGATCACGGAGACCGCACTCCGCCGCGGCACGGCATCGCTCCCGACTTGTCGTCCCGTTCCGGCATCACAAACAACGGGGCCAGCATCACAGACAAGATTGCCGACCGTGGTGTCTACCACGCATCCGACGCCATGAAGAGCATGTACGACATGGGAGACGCACCCTCCTGCGCCACCTGCGGCGCCATCATGACGCGTTCCGGCTCCTGCTACCGCTGCATGTCCTGCGGCAGCACATCCGGGTGCTCATGAGATCGCGATTGCCGAAGGGCTCGTCTCCTCTTCTTCTTCTCTTCTTCTTCTGTGGGGAGACGCATAAGCTTAAAAGTTCCACCCCATAAGGTTAGAGTCCTTATGGGGTGTTCGTTTCTAGTGACCCTACCCAAGGCAGACAGTAATCGCTATCACAAGGATCAGAAGGCGCGATACTGGCGTCGCGGCCTCGGGGATCGCGACAGCAAAGTCGTATGCCCGTGGATCGGGAGTCGAAGAAATCCCGTCGGCAGACTTGCCACCGTCCTGCGCGACCGCTGCCAGCAGCAGTAGCGCCCACACGGGCAGTAGCAGGTCGAAGGGCTCGGCTTCAGCCACACCCCGAACCACGATGAACAGAAGAAAGGCCTTGAGCAGCGGCCGGATCTTATTCTTTGGACTGCGCTGGAAGGACCGGTAGAGACCGACATAGACGCCGACGAAGAGGATCGTTCCAACGATGCCGTAGGCATAGAGCTGTTGCAGCAGCTCGTTCTCCGCGTGACGGGCTTCAAAGCCGTCGCTGCCGAAGGGAGGCATGACCTTCCACATGGAGTCAAAGCCGTGACCGGTCCACGGCCTTTCCGGAATTTTCTCGATCGCCCACGCCCAGATGCCGGTGCGTCCGGTCAGGGTCTCAGCTTGATTGCTTGCGTTGGTGTACACATCGTAGTAAGAGAGCAACAGCCCGGAGGAGGCGATCAGGACGGCAGTGGCGGACAGCAGTACGCGCCGGCGCGTCCGTTTTGAGATGTTCGGATCGCGGAACAGAAGTATGCATTGGCTCAGCAGAAACGCCAGGAGCGTCGTCTTACTGAGCGTGCGCAGGAGCGTGACGCTCATTGCGAGTATAGGTAGCCACTGACGCTTCCTGCCCCGTCGCTGCAGGAGTTGAGCGAAGAAGATGCCGAACGCGCATACGTTGGCGATCTGGTTGGTGTTGAAGAATTCCGGATCTCCAAGTCGTAGATCTGCCTGGGACGGCATCAGCCAAGCGAGCGCTACTACTGCGCATGCGCCCAGCACGTAGCCGTGCAGGATGCTGTCTGCCACGTCCCGTATGGGATAGAGAGAAAGCAGCAAGAGGATGACCACGGCATCCAGCAGCAGACCGCACCAGTATGCGCTCGACGATAACGGGGAAACGGCATTGCTCCAGAGCAGACTGCTGCCAGCGAACGCTAAATATGCAGCGAGCCAGCGAGTCACCGGGATATGCCACAACGAAATCCGCTGCGAATGATTTTCAACCCGGATGGCGGAGCCGACGGAGTGGAAGATGAGCAGCAGAAGCAGAGCCGGTCCTGTGGCGAGGCTGACAGCCGATCCAGCGTTCGGCTCCAGATGAAGCAGACGAACACAAACCATCGGGACCGCACCTCGCAGTGCGAAACAGGCGCCTGCCAGCTTGCCTACCGCTGCTGCCATTCGTCTGCGCGGCCGTGTGGCAGCTCTCAGAACCGGCAACGCAGAGGTCGTGCTCAATGGGTGTACATCTCCGGTGTTCCCTGGCTACCCGCTGGAGGCAGATGCCGCAGGTAGCACACAATGGACCACTGCTCCTCATCGCTGAGGATTCCCTTTGCGCCTGGCATGCCGCTCGGCCACAGCCCATTGTTGATGATCCACTTCAGCTGCCCGTCGGTGTAAGCCTGTACCTGCGAAGAGGCAAGCGAAGGTATAGGCGGCGAAAGGTGCTCCGCAAAGGGGATACCGGTATTCTGTCCGTCGTTGCCGTGGCAGGCGATGCAATAGTGGCCGAATGCTTCCTTGCCATCAGCCAGCGTGGACGAGTTGTTCGGCAGGGGGTTCTTGAGTCTTTTGTCGCCCACGGTAATGTGGCGCTTGACCGCCATTGCGACTGCGATTTCCGCATTCCCGGGAGGGGTCGCCTTGCAGCCCGCGAAGACCAGCAATGGCAGCATGGCTGCAACACTGAATTGGGGGCGCATCAGGGCACCACGTGGAATGTGAGGGTCATCGAGCCATGCCCGGAGCCGCAGAAACTGGAGCAGTGTCCGACGAAGTCGCCCGTTTTGTCCGGCGTAACGGACGCCTGCACCGTACCGCCCTTACCTGCTTTCAGATCGAGGGCCAGCTCGCGAACGCGCAGGCCGTGCGGCACGTCTTCGCTATGCAATACCAGCGTGACAGGCTCACCTTTTTTGAGTGTCACCTCGCCTGGATCGAAACTGAAGCGCTTCGCGCTGATCTGGATCGTCTTGGCCGCCGGCGATGCGGCACCGACGCGGTGCAGCGGCAATCCAACAGTCAGCGCCAGAGCAGCGAGAGAAAGTGCCGGAAACGCGAAACTTGCTTTCATGATTTGTTACTCCTTGAGTAATGCCTGTAGAACTCTTGCTGCAAACAACACTAGAGCTGTTCGCTTCTGTGATCTGTCATGCGGGCGCCAGCAGATCGCAAGTACCTTGTCGCAGGTATGCTGTGGAGGCGCTCGGGCGTCGACGCATGCCGCGGCCCGCCGTACAGGGCATCGCGCAGAATCTGTGCCGTGATTCGGTAGAGGAACGCGGGGTTGTTGCGGGCATAGCGCTTCCACAGCCGCCGGGGATCCTGCAGCAGTCGATGCAGCCACTGAAGGCCAGCACGCTTGATCCACGGGGCGCAGTCTCGAATGCGGCCTGTGTGGTAGTCAAAGGCCGCGCCTACGCCGAACATCAGCCGTGCCGGCAGGTGACCGACGTGTCGCGCCATGAAGAGTTCTTGACGGGGGCAGCTGATGCCGATCCAAAGAACATCCACCCGTGCCTCGGCAAGCTGCGTCTTTAAGTCCTGCAGCTCAGCTTCGTTCAAATCGCGAAATGGTGGTGTATAGGTACCTACGATCTGAGCGGCGGGAAAGCGGGCAAGCAGTGAGACTTTCAACTCTTGGGCAACGTCCTGCCGGCCACCGTACAGGAAGTGACGCAGATTCTGAAAGCGCGGATCGCGGAAGACCTCCAGCATCAGGTCCGGGCCGGCGACGCGAGCCATGCGGCGATGGCTCTGCAACCATCCAGTCCACACCAGCGGCATACCGTCGGGCACTGTCATCGTGGAGCCGTCATACGCCTCGAAGAGTTCGGAGTCCCATTGTGCCTCCATGACGCCGTGAACCCCCGCGACACAGATGTAGCCGCTCTGGGAACCGCGCAAGAGGGTGTCGATGTGGTGGAGGCAGCATTGCATGTCGAGGGCGTCGACGGCGACGCCCAGAACATGCGCTGCGGGACGTGAGGATACCGGTTTCATAGGATCTGACTCTCTTTCAACGGACTGTTCGACCCGGAGGGCTGAACGTTGAATATGGGCCGACCAAGAGTCGTCCGGTAGAGCTCGATGTGACCGCCGGCAACAGCGTTCATGGCGAACTCGGGCAGGAGTTCAGGCATCGGGGGCGGCTTTGCGAGGGCATCTGCGATCGCCATGCAAAGGTTGCGCTCGGCATCTCCATGCAGGCTGAACAGATGAGCCTGCGGACCACTCAACTCGCGAAAGACCGGGATGTCCGAGCACACCACACGGCAGCCCGCGAGGCGGCCTTCGACGACCGGCAGCCCGAACCCTTCGATCGAAGAGGGCGCAATTACGCAGGCGCAGTGCCGGTAGCACCACTGCAACTCTGCTTCGCTGAGACCCTCGAGAAAGTCGACGTGCGATGTGACGCCAAGCTGTTGCGCCAGCGCATGCAACTTCGGCGTCTCGGGTCCTGGCATGCCCACGATGACCAGCCGGGCCGCTCGCGGCACAAGGCCCGCGTGCCGCAGGCTTCTGAAGCTGCGCAGCAAGAGGTCCAGATTCTTATTCCGGCGATGCTGCGCCACGGCCAGCAGAAAGAACTCGCCATTCCAGTCGCGGAGTGGGCTGCGTGCAGAGTTGGCGGGCCCCGGCTCGACGCAGTTTGGGATATAGCTGCTGGCCTTGCCCGGATAGCCGAAGGATTGCAGGTCCCGGAGCGTCGTGCGGGAGACGCACGAGATCGCATCGGCTTGTCCTAGGGCAAGGCGCAGGATCCATCGATTCAGGATCACCTGCGGGAAGCCGAAGTTGTCCGGAATCTCGAATGGGTAGAGATCGTGCAGCGTCATCACCACGGGACAGGGCATGGCGGTGCGGCGAAACGGAACAGGGTAGCCAAGGTGAACGAGGTCGGCCTCTACGGTGCGGGCCAGCTTTGGCAGATCACGCAGATGCCACAGATTTCGCGAGAAGGAGTCGCGCTTCACCGCAGCGGTTTGGATGTGCAGGCGATCGTCAGGCCCGAGCCCTGCCATGGCGGGCAGGTTCAACTGCCACGGCGCGAGAGCGAGATGCACCGATGTGATCTCAGCGCGCCGCAGCAGACAGCGCACGAGGTTCAACGCATGGCGCTGCACACCGGAGATGCCGGCGGGCTGCGCGATTACAGTGACGAGCACTTTCATGAACGCACCCCTTCCGGCATAGCGGCGTCGAGGTCTGCTGCGAGCACGCGGACGCGGCGGTAGTCGCGCAACCTGCGCCAAAGTGGGATGTAGAGCATCATGCACAGAACGCCATAGCTCAGCCGTACCCATGCCAGCCCGAGCAGCCCGTGACGCGTCGCCAGCAGGACAATTGCCAGCAGCATGATCGCTCGCATGGCCATGCTGGCGACCGCCACCAGGCGGAAGTTACCCAATGCCAGCAGCGCATACGTGGCTGTTACCGACAAGCCCATCAGGGCGGAACCCACCACGACACACGGCAGCAGTCCCGCCGCCCCGCGCGCAATCATTGGACCAGCCCAGGAGCGTATCAGGCGCTCGCCAAAAAACAGCAGCAGGCCGGCACCCGTCGTGACCAGCAGCAGGTTGCACAAGAACGCTTGCAGGAGCGTCTTCACCAGCTCCGAGCGAGTCGCCGTAGTGACTCGTAAGCTGAGGTGCGGAAAGAGGAAGCTAAGAGCCGACCCAGTGAGCCCGGCGATGGGATGTGCAAACTGAACGCAGAGCAGGTAGGGAGCCGCCCCGGCCGCGCCTACTGCAACTCCCAGTACCACACGGTCCAGTTGGCCGAAGACGATGCCGCCTAGGGCCTGTAGCCAGGTAAACAGACCCGCGTGCAGCAGGGTGTGCAGCGAGGCTCGATCAAGCATGGGCCGGAGAACGGGAGAGCCCAGTAGCCGGCATAGCTCTCGGTACTGAAGTGCCGTCCCGATAGTTAGCGCGACGGCTGTCGCCAGCAGCAGGCTCACGACATGGCGCCCAGCAATAGCCAGCATAGCGGCCGCACTAAGCGTCAAGAGACGAACCCCAGTGTTGATGCGCACCGCGCTGCCGAACTGCTCGAAGGCGCGCTGCGTGCTCACCGGAACTGTCTCCAGTGCTCGTAACAGAATCAGGACGCTCGCGAGGCGCAGCGCGAGCACGCACTCCCGGGTCTGCCCCGGCTGCGCATGCGCCAGCCGAACGGCCATCCACGGCACGGCGCACCACGAGATGAGCGCGAGCAGCGTGCCCAGTGTCAGATGGATGGTAAGCAGGCTGCGTACCGTGCGGACCATGTCAGCGTTCGCTGCCGAGGGATCCTCGTGACCCCGTAGCCGTGCGACTCGCTGGATGTTGGCGTCCCCGAAGCCCGATGCGATGACGCCACCGATGCTGATGACCGCCGTGGTGACGGACCAGATGCCGTACTCTGCGGCTCCCAGCCGATGCAGCACCAGCGGGGCGACCAAGAACATCATGGCCGGGTATGCTGCATAATCCAGAACGCCCCAGCCCGCATTGGCGATGTGGCGCCTCATGCGATCTCCTCGGCTGCGGCGATGCCTGGGTTGCGAGCGGGCTGGCGTGCCAAGATGGCCCGTAACAGGGCACGGCGGTGGTCGTCGACGGGCAGCCGCTCCCACTCGTCGCGCAGGATCAGGACGGCTACTTCCAACAGCATCACCGCTGCAGTGAGCGCCAGCGAGACCCACAGCCGGGGAGGGAACGACTTCTTCTCCGGCACGCCCGGCGGATCGATCACGCTGACGACCGGGATTTCCTTGGCCTCTTCCATACGCGAGATCTCGTACTGCTGCGTTAGCAGCTCATACGAGGCTTCCTGGACGCGCACCTCACGGTAAAGGTCGGCGAAAGGTACGGCCAGACGGGGCAGTTGCCGGAGCGGCGGGTACAGGCTGGCGCCCGAGGTGTCCGCCGGGGTGGTGTCGACGGCAGAATAACTGCTGTCCCCATTGGCAATTGGGGTATTTGCCGAGGAGCCGACCATCTTGTCCAAATCCTGTCGCAGCGAGGCGATGCGGGCCTCCGTGGAGCGTACCCGCACATTGTCATCGCCGTAGACCTGCCGCAAGGACTCAAGGCCGGCCTGTTCCACCAGCAGCTCGCCCTCGACGCGGGCGCCCGCGTCCACCATGGCACGGGTCTGCTCCTTAATATCGACGGTGCTGTTGCGGCTGGAGAAGTCAGCGAGCCTCTGCTGTGCGCGCTCGAGATCCGCATTGACGCCCTCGAGACGGTGCTCGATAAACAGGCGTTCCTGCCGTGCGGCAGAGGTGTCCGTATGCGCGACAATATGGTTGAGGCCGTCAAGATAGGCTTGGACAATATCGCGCGCTCGGGTTGGGTCGGTGTCTTCGAAGCTGACAGTGATGACGCCGCTCTTCTTGTCATCGTCAATTGTGGTGTGGCGGGCAAGGGCCTTGGCGGTGTCTACGCGGTAGCGCTTGCCGTAGACATGCTGCAGGTCGAATCGATCAATGATTTCGCCGGTCACAGTGCCGCTGCGCAGCAGATCCAGGAACAGCGCGGTCGTGGTGTGACCTCCCAATAGCCCTCCGGCGAGGCTGCCCAGCGCTCCGAGATTGCTGCTGCCATGGCCGGCCAGCGCCGACAGCATCATCGCGCTTGTCCCGGCGTTGCTGTCGGGCGGCATGATTCGTGCCGTAGCTGTATAGCGTTTGGGGATTAAGAACGCGACCACCAGACTGAGTACGAGGGTGACGGTCGCGGTGCGAACCAGCAGACGCCGACGTGCAAGAAGCATGTGGGTGCGAGCGATCCAAAGCGGCTCTGCAAGTTCGTTCTGGTCGTTCATGACTGTCGTTGGCATCGCGACCCTCACAGCCCGGCCACGGCGGCGGTTATGGCAACGGACGAGGCCAGTTGAGCCGTGGTGAGCAGGTTGCGCCACAGCAACGAGGCGCCGATGATCTTCTGTGGAACCACCACCACGTCGCCGGGATCCATGCGTGTAGAGAGGACGTCCGCATAAAACCAACCGCCGCCGGAGTTACGTCCTACGACCGTTCCGTTGGCACGGATGACGAAGATGTCCTTACGGTCGGCGGACTGGCTTGCGCCGCCGGCGCGGCTCAGGTACCAGCCGGCGGTCTTGCCGGGGGTAAATGTCAGTGCGGTCCCGTTGTAGACCTGCCCGGTGACGAGCACAAAGCCCGGCCGCTTGGGAATGGTCAGTACGTCGCCGCGACGCAGTTCGATGTCGTCCGCCGTGCTCGCCCAACTGCTCACATTGCCCGAGATGTGAATCACCATGCGGCCCGTGGGAGGATGAGCCTTCAGATCCGCAAGCACCTGCTCCTGCTGGGCCTTGATCATCTGCAACGTCGGACTTGCATCCCCGGACGCGGCCAGATTGGGCGAGATGCGGGCGGTGGAGGCGGTGGTCTGAATCTGCCGGATCAGTTCATCGCGGCTCTTCTGCTCAAGATCCTTCACCTGCTCGCGTACCAGGACGGCGCCTTCCGGGTACGCGGTATCGCGCAGACCGCCGGCGCGTGCAAGCACGGTGCTCAGCTTCTCGCCTTCGCGGAAGCCGTAGGTGCCCGGAAACCGGACCTGGCCATCGACCGTGACGGACTGGCCAATGTCCGCCCAGCCTGTGATCTCTCGCACGGTTAGCACGTCGCCGGGCTTCAAGGGACAGTCGGCTTTCGGGTCAGCCCCATCCACAGCGGCGCCGATGCGCACGGTGGTGATGTTGCCTTCTACCTTCTGACCGGTGTTAACCGCGTAGCTCGTCAGATCGGCGGTGTCGCGCAGGGCCGCGCGCTTGAATCCGCCCGCCATGCGCACCAGTTGCGCCGCAGTCATACCTTCTGAGAGCGGGTAGGAGCCCGGTCGCTGAACCTCTCCCGTGACGGTCACGGTAGGTGCATCTTGCTCGTAACGTCCCAGGATGCGGATGGTGTCGAACGGCTGCAGCGCAAGGTTCTGGTTGCCGATCAGGACATCCTGCAGATCGAAGAGCAGGGTCTCTACGTGGAGATCGGGCGGGACGAGCCGGACGATCTCGCCACGCGCGGCCGGCTCGGGAAGAACGTCGCGCTGACTGCCGAGCACGTCGCTCAGGCGCAGGCCGTCCCGAAAGGCCACGCGGCCGGGGCGAGCGACGTGTCCCGCAAGATACACTACGCGCTCACTATAGGGCAGCAGCGCGCCGACGAAGATCCTGTCGCCGTCCTGTACGGAAAAAGCCGCTCGGGCGACTTTATTAGCTTCCGGTGAAGTCGCGGTCGGCACCGTCAGAGTACGGCGTCCGGTGTTCGGCTCGATTCGCTCCACGGTGATGTGGTCGGCGGCGGCAGCGGCGGTCAGGCCGCCCGCGTTTTCGATCAGGGCCTCAAGGTTGTGCTCGTCGCCGGCTAACTCATAGATGGCCGGTCGACGCACCGAGCCGCCGATCGAGATCTGCGCCCCTGCTGGTGGGACCTCTAGTGTGTCTCCGCTTTCAAAGTGCATGGCCGAGGCGCGCATGCCGTGCAGCAGGAAGTCGTACAGGTCGATCTGCTCGACAAGCTCCGTTCCTCGCATATGGCGCACAATGCGGAGCGATCCCGACGCCGTGGGTCCGCCTGCAACGTAGAGCGCGGAGAGTGGCGTCGCCAGCGGGCTCAGATCGTACCCGCCCGGCCGCTGCACATCGCCAGCGATATAGATGCGCACGCCGCGCATCCGCGAAACGGTTACCGACGAGCGCGCATCCCGGAACTGCCGTAGGAGAGCCGCCTGGATCAGCGTCTCCACGCGGCCCATTGTCAGGCCGGCAACCTGCAGTGAGCCTGCCTCGGGCAGCAACAGTGTGCCGTCACGGCTGACCGTGCGGCTCATCGTCTGAGTTGTTCCGCCCCAAAGATTGATGGCCAGAGTGTCGCCGGCGCCAATGACGTAGTCGGGACCCAAGGGCACATCGAGCGGTGCGTCGATCATTCCAGAGGTCATCGACGCTGAGGCACGGTTGAAGAACTCCGAGCCGAAACGGCGCAACGGTGGGCTGCCCTCTGGCAGTTGCGTGTACAGGTCGCGCAGAGACTGCAGGTTGTACGGTGTAGGCGTGCGGAGCACGTTGGGCAAGTCCGCGGATGTTTGCGCAGGCTGCGTCCGGTCCACCGCTGTGCGCTGGCGTGCAGCAGGCATCGATAGACGACCGCGCATATCGGAGGAGAGATTCTGACCCCCGAGGATTTGCTGCGGCGGCTCGGGATACGAGTTGACGTTCGCCCCCCCGAAGGACGAAACATCCATGGCTGCGGCTGCCAAATCTTCGCTGCTGATGTAGCCGCGAGCCTGAAGGTACGCGGTGACGTCGGCGCGAAGAACTGAATTACCGGTGATCTGGGCATACAACTGCTCGTCTGTAAGGCTGTTGGCGTCGGTGGAGACACCCTGCGCCGTCAAGCGATCCGCCACTACCGATTTCAACTCAACGGTAAGGCTCGGCTGGCTCTCGAGGATGCGCAGGATCTGGTCGGCGGGTAGGACCACACGTGGTGCGGATAGCCCAGGCTGGGAATCGGAGCCAGTTTGCGGCAGCAGGGAGCTACCAGTGTCCCCTCGAGAGTTGGATCGCATGTCCGCATTGGTGCCGTCGACGCTCCCCGGCCCGCCAGGCAGTATGGGCGCATTCATCGTCGATGCGCCGGTCGTCTGTACTCCGTTCGTCACCGGATCGGTACCGGCAAGTTGCGCAAGGGCCGGAACAGCGAAGAGCAGAGCGAGGAGTGCCGCCGGCAAAGTACCGGGCACAGCGAACCACGACGAGTTGGTCAGGGAGAACATAACGGGCTCGAATCCTTGTGTTCAACCTATGCGTGCCAAAGTGGCGTTGATGTCATGTATGGGTAAGGTGAATGTCACGGCTTTGTTGCGCCCCGAGCAGAGCCTGCGTGCAGCGGCCCCATGATGCCTTGCTCCGGAGTACCGGAACTGGCGTGGGCCAGGAGCCGTCGCCAGTTCCGCCGCTCTCGCAGATAACGCAGCCCTTCACGCAGGTGGAAGCAAAGACGAAACAGGATGAAGCGGCCCTGCTGTAGCTCACGGCGCAGTGCCTGGTTGAAGGTTTCGTCCGCGGGGGGGATCGCGATACGCGGCGGGAGACGGCGAGGCACCAGCGACCTGCCGATCGATCGGCCCGAGGGTAAGCCCGCGTGCGCCATTTCCTCCTGAAGCAACAGGTGGAGTTTATTTCCAGGAAAGGAAGCCGTCGTCATTCGTGCGCCATAGCGCCGAACCCAAAGACGAGCGCTGATCGGCGCGTGTTCAATCGTCCAGCCACGCACCGCGACGGGCACACAGGAAGCCTCCATCTGGTGCGAGACGAACTCCAACGCGAGACCCAGGCTCGCCGCCATCCTGGGCTGCTGCGCGCACATGGATTCCACTTGAGCCCAGAAGGCTTGGTCCTCGTTGCGCGCCCGCAGGTGGCGGTAGAGTTCGACCAGGTGCGAGCAACGCATCTGGTCGCGACTGAGATGCTTGTAAAGATGAAGCCCCTGGCCCAGAAACAGATCCGCGGCCGGCAAAACGGGCATCGAACCCTCGCGCAGCGTATGGTGCTCGCAGCGCTTGAGCAGACCGCTCGCGTGCTCTTCCAGATGAATTTCCACCGTACGCTGCGGTGACGGGCGGTACAGGTCGGCCAGCTTCAACGTTCCGGCGAACGGTGTCTTGAACTCGCGGCTGCGGCCGCTGATGGCGTGCAGTCGGTACCCGCGACTGTTCAGCACGCCTTGCGCGCGGGATTCATCGAATGCGGCAACCAGGAAGTCGAGATCAAGTTGTGATCGCAACTCGAGCCCGGATACCGAGTGCGGCCACAACGAGAAGCCCTTCAGCACGGCGTAGGAGATCCCGGCGCGGACGAACTCCCTCTGAATTGCGCAACACTCCTCGATGAGCACATTGGTGCGCTCCGTGTTGTCGCGAAGATTCTGCTCCAGCCGCTGCCGAATTGGCTCAGGCAAAACCTCGAGGTGGTCTCGCTCACGCAGCCGATCAAGCAGATAGAGCGCGAGCCCGCTGGTGTCGAGCCAGTGCAGTAGCGCCTTCCACTCGTGTGCGGTCAGAGCGCCAAGGAACGCAGGACAGCCAGTAGCTCTCTCACGAAAGAGCGCCACAACGGCCGCACGTACCCGCTCATGACGCCGAAGCGGCAGCGGGGGAACAGCAGGTAGCTCGTAGAAGGCTTCGTGGATCATCATTCCCCGGGGCGTCCGCATGGCAGCCTCAGCCACGATCAGCGTAGCCGCGATCATGACCCGCAATGTCATGTCGACATCCCGATATTGTCAGCAGATTGTCTTGTGCAAGAGCTGACAATCTGCTGACAAACAATAGACAGCGCGCGAACAAGACGGAATCACCAGATCGCTTATGGTCAGCCCATGCGACTTTCTCTTCGAAAGCTCTCGACATCCCTGCGGCTACGGTGGACAAGATGTCTCGGTCTCGCCGCCGTCGGCCTGGGCTTCGCCTGCCTCTGCCATGCACAAGAAACCCCGCTGATCTCAGGCGGGTACGGCCTTTTCACCAACTCGAGCAAGAACGGCACAAGCTATTTGCCGATTGCCGAGCCATTGATCGCAGCGCCGCTGGGCGAGCACATACTGGTCGAGTCTCGTGCCGCGCTTGTCGAGTCCATTTCACCCAGGGGTGGATCGCAGGGGGGCTATGACCACAGCTTTTTCGCGGGGCTCACCTATTTGCAGGGAGACTTCCTGGCGACGCCGCACCTGACCGTCGTTGCCGGCAGCTTCCTCACACCGTTCGGCACCTATAACGAGCGCCTATCGCCAGCGTGGATCAATAATCTGCAGGACGGCCCGCTGATCGCGAGTCTGGGCATCATGGGAACCGGAACCGGACTCGGCGCACAAGTGCGCGGCTCTGGCTTGAACACGCCCAGGTACAACCTGACCTACGCCGCGTACTACTCCACACGTAGCGGCAAGCAACAGTTCAACGCCGACCGCTCGTTCGGTGGCCAGGCAAGCCTGTACTTCAAGCCACCGCGAGTCGAAGTGGGCTTGTCCTACGGCCGCCTACTTCAGGGGACGCACGAGAATTTCTACGGGCTGCACGTCTGGTACGAGCCCGCAGGTACCGCGTTCCGACTGCGCTCGGAGTTCGCGCGAGGCCACCACGCACAGGGATACTGGGTCGAAGCCGACTACCGCACCGCGCACTTTGGGGGCCTGGACAGTTGGGAAGGGCGCTTTGAACCAGTGCTGCGCATGCAGCAGACCTGGCGCCGCGACACACTCTTCAGGGATGGCCTGCCGCTGGTCAACGCGCAACGGGTGGACATAGGTCTCGACTACAACCTGCCACACAACACACGCATTTTGACCAGCTACGCACGGCAATTTTCCGCCACGGGTGGATCCCGCACCTGGGAGACGGGTATTGTCTACCGCTTTCTCACGCCGGCATGGAAAGGACGGAAGGACCAATGAGTACAAGGACCCCAACACCAATGCGTTTCGAACGGCTATGTGTCGCGCTGATCGCCGGCACGGCGGTCACGATGCTTGCAAGCCCGACCGCGGCGCAGCAAGCTCCGATCGCCCCCACCGTGGCACACACTCCGCCCTCCAGGGCTCCCGCGGCGCAACCGGCGCATGAGAAGAGCGACGGAGAGCGCGTGTTCGAGGCGAACTGCTCGCGCTGCCACACCGCTCCGGATGGCTTCTCGCAGGGCATCTCAGGCACGGTTGTGCTCCACATGCGTGTGCGTGCGTCCTTGAGCGCGCGGGACGAACAAGCCCTGCTGCGATTCTTCAATCCGTAGTTGCCTAACGGTTGCTCCAGTGACCGAGGCACAACTCATCTTCCAGTGCGTTCATGGGCTTCCTCTATTGAGTGGAGATCGCACTTACGAGTGATTGACTCTTCGGATCCTGATTGGCTCGGCGAAAGACAAGAGCAATTGTCATTGCAGCAATCGCGAGCCACGGCAGAACCGCACGGTAACCGAAGCGGGACAAAAGAACACCTGTAAGCGCAGTTGCCGCGGCCCCACCCAGACCATTACTGAACATTGTCATTGCCGCCACAGTGCTGCGGCGATGGTCCGGTGTCGCGTGCATCAGCATGTCGTACAACACGGGCGAGCTCATCCACTGCGCCACCGAAAGCAGCAGATAAAAGCTAACCGCAAGACCTGCAGCGTGTGTCAGTCCCAGGGCGCACAGGGCCAGAGCCGCGAGAGCATGAACCAGGGCAATCGCGTTCCTGCGCGTCAAGGAACGGACCAGCAGCGGCATCAACAGGCTGGCCCCGAACTGCAGCACCTGCGCAACGGAGAAGATCATCGCGAGGCGGCTCAGAGGAATGCCTAGCTCGCGCGTCAGGTACACATTCGCAAAGACACTGGTGACGGCGAGTACGCCGGACCACAGCGCCATGCAAGGAAGAAAGCTCGCCAGAAAGGCGTCCAGCCGCCATGCCTCGCGCCAGCCGGACCAATCCGAGAGCGCCGCCCCCTCCTCGCAAGCGGCGGCAGGAACTTTCAGGGACAGCACCGCAAAGAGGCCCATCGCCGCGATAGTGCAGGAGGCTAGTAGCAGCAGCCGCTTGCTGCCCACGCTGGACAGCGGCAGGCCGGCCGCGGCGATCCACGAGGGCAGGCGGCTGCAAAGAAAGCCGCCCAGCGCGCTGGTTCCAATGCTCACCGCAAAGATGAGGCTGAATGCGGCGCTGCGCGTTTTCGGCGTGGTCAACCGGGATACCGCCGGCAGGAAGCAGACCCCCCATCCGCTCATGGCGAGGCCCATCAAGAACGCCAGTGAGGTCTGGGCCGGTATACCCGTGCAGAGCGTTCGCGCTGCGCCCAGTAGCGGTGCCGTGGCGAAGCAGGCCAGCAGCAGCGGACGGACCCCGAAGCGGCGCGTCAGCTCGCCGCCGGGCAGCGTGCCGAGCAGCGATCCGAGTGTCATCGCCGCGTTCACGCTGCCAATGGCGCGCTCGCTGAAGTGCAGGTCGACCAGGTAGAGATTAAACAAAAAGAAGAACACTGCGAAGCCAGCATCAAAGAAGAACGCAGCAGTGAAGAAGGTCCAGAAGCCGCGATTGAAGCGCCAGTGCCGCGCCGGACCAGGCAATGCGGCTTGCTCCAAGGGGAGATCGAGCGAGTCGAGTATCAAGGTCTAGCCTCGTCTCCGTCGACAAGTTGCTCCAGCAGCGCAATCGCATCACCCAGTCGCCTATAGCGGAGGCGGTGAATCGGCGCCGCGAGTATCCGTTCCAACACCTCGTATTGGACAGCAAGCGTCTCCGGCAGGCCGAACAGCGTCTCCCGCAGATAGCGCCTCGCGACGTTCACCGGCAACGCGTCCAGTGAAGGCTGCTCTCCGCTGCGGCGGTCGAGGAAGACGATGTGCTGCACCTCCGCGCTGAAAGCGGTATGGATCTCGGGTAGTTCGGCTGTGGCTACTTCGACCGAAGGCTTGCCTGCGACCCGCGGTGTAATCTCGCGGCCGGCTATCTCCGGGAATAACTCCATCGCTGCGGGCCGGAAGCGCACCTGATGACAGTTGCCGATCACACGCCGTCCGCTCTCGTGATGCGGCACCATCGTCGCGTCGTCCGAGGTGAAGATCCAGCCGGCTCGCGCACAGGCGTAGGCTAGCGTGGACTTTCCCGCACCCGATTCGCCGCACAACAACACCCCGCGACCTCGGCGCCCAACGCACGCAGCGTGAATCGGCGTCGCCAGTCGCGTAGAGATGCACACCAGCGGTGCGCTGAACAGGAACCATTCGGCATACTGTGGAAACGCCAGCGTAGCACGCGCGATCGATACCTGTGCGTGCAGCGCTTCGAGATCGACGACGCTGTAGTTGTCGCCATCGGCCACCCCCATCAGCAGTGGCCGGATCAGCCGGTAGACCGCCGCGGGCGGGCACGCTGTGCCGCCTCCGCCTTCCACCACATGTATATCAAAGCGCAGCAGCGTCCTTCGTTCTACCCGCAGAGGTTCGAAATGACCCCACATGCCGTCGAGGATGTTGAACACCTCAGCCTCATTGGTGCGCACCTTCACCGCATAGCCCATAGGGAAAAAGGTACGGGTCAGCGTCAGCTCGGCGGGCTCGATGGCGTGCCGGGGGTAGCTTCCTGGCCGCCCGTTCTCGTCCTTGGCTGTCGGGGAATACAACGGAGCAGTGCTCGGCATCGAGGTTGGACTCAAACTCATTGTCGTCTCCGAAAGAGAGAAGCTCAAAAGCTGTAACGGGCAGCGAACTGAATGATGCGTGGATTGGTAATCGTCCCTGTGATGAGCCCGAAGGTCTGGCTGGCAACGGGATTCAGCAGCGTCGGATCGGTATATCCAAGACTGGTGTTGGGGTTGGCGAACTGTGGTGTATTGGTCAGGTTGAAAAACTCGGCGCGAAAAATGAAGCCGCTTGCCTCCGGCAGATGGGCAAAATGCAGCGGAAACGCGCGTTCGATCGCGAGATCCATGTTGTGCTGCCCGGGCCCGCGCACGATGCCGACGCCGCTGTTACCGAAGTCCTGATCCGCGAGGCTGGTGCCGTTTGGGGCCTCCGGAGCGCGGGTAAAGGCGGCCGGGTTCAGATAGCCGTCCTGCACTCGATTGAATAGCGAGCCTGTGGTGGATAGCTTTCCAGTGCCACTCAACTGAGCGCGGACTTCGCCACCCAGAAGCCCGTAGACCGAACCGGCGTTGCCGTCGAAGACGCTCAACGGAATGCCGGATTGAATGACGGCGATACCGGAGACCTGCCAGTGCGCCACGGCCTGGCGCAGCAACGTCGGCATGCTGTGCAGGGTAGGCGTGTTCCAGACGAAGTTCGTCACGAAGCGCTGGTCGCGATCGTCGCCAGCGAGGCCATAGGAGGAATGCCGCAGGTCGAGCTGGTTGTTGGTGGGCAGTTGCAGCTCGAAGGTATCCGTGCCCACTTCGCCGTTTACCTCGTCCAGGTTTTTAGACCACGTATAGCTCACCTGCAACTGGAAGCCGTGACTGAGCCGCCGCGTCAACGAGACCTGTAGCGCGTTATAGTTTGCGGAGAAATTGTCATCGGTGAGCAGCGATCCTTCGCTGATTCCCTGGTAAGGCATGCGAGTGGTGACGTTATTGATGGAGTTGGTTGTCTCCCCATTCACCGGGCTGGTGGGGCTCGCCAGCTGCGCCTGATCGAACTCCCACTGACCTGAGCGATGCGCGGAGCTAGTGCCGACATACCCCACTTCCAACAGGTAGCGACGGCCAAGGTCATACTGGACGTTCAGGTTGTACTCCTGCGTGCGACTGTCGAGAAGGTTCGGGTTGGTAGCCTCGATAAACGGCGCGGTAGACGGCGTGCGCGACTGAAAGACCGGATAACCGGTCTGTGGCAGCAAGAAGGGCTGAAAGGGATGCGCCAGCGACGCCTCCGCGTTCTGGGAACCGAAGCCGATCTGCAGCGTCGCGAATGGCAGTTGGCTTAGCGTCTGTTCGGAGATGGTACCGGAGTGCCGGTCGTAGTAGATGCCATAGCCGCCACGTACCACAAGGGTGGGCCGATCGGTCACCTGCCAGGCGAAGCCGAAGCGCGGCGATACATCGGCCTGCGGGGTCTGGTAGAAGCCGGAGAAGGGCGTCCGCACCACACCCTCTGGCAACGTGCCGACAAAGTTGGCCGGCAGCGTCAACCCGCTGAAGGTGCCAGTAGCGGGAAGCAGCCCCTGCTGTGCGATGAAAGGATTGAAGTTGGCCAGGCGACCGTTCATCTCGACCGGTGCGGCAAAGATCTCATATCGCAGGCCTGCATTCAGCGTAAGGCGTGGTGCCAGCTTAATGTCGTCCTGCAGGAAACCGGCGAAGTCGGTATAGCGCGTGTCGCGGCGATAGATGCCTCCGCCGGCAAGTGATGTGGATATGTTGCTGAGACCTTGCGGGCTGCCATTCTGCGCGGAGGTCTGCCCGACGAGGAAGTCCGCAAAGGTTCCGATCTCGAGCAAACCATCGGTCTCCTCCGGCTGGTCCTCATCCACCTCGAATCGCTTGAACTCGGCGCCGAAGCGAACGTTGTGACGGCCGTGATTCCAAGCGAGGACGTCCTGCCAGATGAAGCTGTTCGTCACCTGCCAGGAGTTTGGATTGCCTGCATCGCCGATCGCGAAACCCGCCACCTGGAGACCCGCAGCTGCCGCCCCCGCCGCAGGTCCCCCCACCGGCGTATCCTGGCCCACGTCGGTTGAGGAGAGCGCGTTCTGCACCGCGGAGAGGCCGTCAAAACGGATGAATCCGAAACGCGCAACGTTTGCCAGGTTTGGGCTGAAAACCTGCGTGTCGGCCAGCACGAAGTTTGTGTTGCGGTTCAGCGAAGTGCTGGGCCAGCCGGGCAGGTTCGTCAGATTCTGCGGAAAGGGCTTATCGATCGTCGACCGCGAGAGAAAAAAGCTGCCCGTGAGCGTGTTCTCCGCGCTGAGCACCTGGTCGATGTTGGCGGTGAACTGATCCTCGTTGTAGTAGGACGGCGGGGCGAATGTGGACTGGCCGATGGGTAGTTGGTCCGAGGCATCGGGCCCAGCCATTGGCAACACGATCTGCGGGCTGGGGATAAGGAACTGTCCCGCCGCGTTCTTTGCACTTAGGATCTTCAGCGCCACGGAGTTGATGTTCGAGCCGTCGCATGCCACTTGCGCACCTCCCGCCTGCGTAAGGTAGCCGCTGGCCGCACTGCCCTGCGCGTTGGTGTGATTGGCCGGGCAGAACTGCGCCCCCAAGCCCGCAGCGGAACGATCGCTGGTCAGCAGCGGCAGGATCGGGTGCTGCGCATCGCCAAGGCCATTCGCCTCGCGTGTGCCTTGGTAGGCCGCGAAGAAGAAGGTGCGATCATGCACAACGGGGCCGCCAACGGCAGCGCCGAACTGGTTGTGCTTCAGTTCCGCTCGCGGCTGGCCGTCCTGCTTCGCGAAGAACTCATTGGCGTTGAAGATGTTGTTGCGGACGTACTCCCAAACGCTGCCGTGAAAGCTCTCGCTGCCCGACCGGCTGATCAGGTCGACGTTGGCTCCTGTGCCGCGCCCGTAGGCGGCATCGAAGTTGGCAGTCTGCACTTGGAACTCCTCAATGGTATCCGGCGCCGGGATTGCGGTGCCCACCTGCGAGGTGCCGCTGAGTGCAGCGGAGTTCTGCATCAGGTTATTTGCGTCCACGCCGTTGAACTGGATGTTGTTGGCCAACGGAGAGGCGCCATTGGAAGCCACGTTCTGGGTGCCGGTGCCGAGTTGTGTCGCGCTGGGAAGGTCGACGATCACCCCTGGTGAGAGCGCCAGGATTTGCGTGTAGTTGCGATTGCTCAGCGGAAGCGTCTCCACGGCTTCATGGTTTACCAGTCCGCCCAGCGTTGAGCTTTCCACTTGCGTGACAGAGGTGGCGCCGGAAACCTGCACTGTAGTCGTCGCGCTTGCGACGGAAAGGTCGAGCGTCACGGATGCCGTCTCGCCGGTCGTGACGGTAACGGACGGCGCCTTGCCGTTTGCGAAGCCTTCGGCTTGCACGGTTACGCTCCACTCGCCTGGGGGCAGCAGCGGTAGCCGGAATAGGCCGTCTTCCCCGGTTTGCGTGAGGCGATGCATGCCCGTTTGGTTGACGGCCTCGACCTTCGCGTTCGGTATGCGCCGGTGCGCAGGGTCGATCACGACACCGGAGATGGCACCGGTCCCAGGGGTCTGGGCCGAACCGAACGGAACCGCGAGCGATGCAACGGTAAGCAGCCAAAGGCCATAGCCTTTTATTCGCAAGGAAAAGATCGAGATAGGATGATCGATAGACAAGATGGGCTCGCTCCCCGGTAGGGTTCGTGATGAGCCGAGTATGCCCAGATGAGCGTGAGGAATTGTTAGGGCTTTGTCATTCGATTGTCCTCATCTTCAAGGGCAGGAGACGAGCCGTGCGGTTGCGCGAAATAGTCATTCCTTTGTCATTCCGGAGGCTGGTGACACTCCAACCGCAATGCGGTACGTCATAATGGAAGGCATTATGGCCGAAGAACTGCGCCAGGATGTTACTCCCTCCGCTGCCGCCACGCTGCTGGCGAGCGTACAGGTGCTGGTCGTGGAAGACGACCCGCGCATGCAGAAAGTGTTGCAACGAGCCTTTACCGCGGAGGGCATCGAGGTGATCCCCTGCGCGGACGGGATGGAGGCGCTGGAGCGCTTCCGCGAGACACGGCCCGGTGGCGTGGTCCTGGACCTGAACCTGCCTCGTCTGTCCGGACGCGAAGTCTGCCGCGAGATCAAGGCGCTGTCGCCGGCCACGCCGGTGCTGATCCTCAGCGCGCAGTCAGAGGTTGTCGACAAGGTGCTGCTCTTTGAGCTCGGCGCCGACGACTACATCACCAAGCCTTTCAGCCCGCGCGAGCTGCTGGCGCGCCTGCAGGCTGCACTGCGGCGTAGCCGGCGCACGCGCGCGGTTCCGGAGGCCCCCGAACGGCAAACCTTCGGCCGCTGCACCGTGCACTTCGGACAGATGACGGCGGAGCGCGGCGGCGAGCAGATAACGCTAACCACGCTGGAATTCAAGTTGCTGCGTCACCTGATCGAGCACAACGGCACAGTGCTTAGCCGCGAATCCCTGCTGACCGACGTGTGGGGCTACAACGCCTATCCCACCACACGCACGGTGGACAACCAGGTGCTCAAGCTGCGCCAGAAGCTGGAAGAAGACCCGGCGAACCCGCGCCATCTTCTGACGGTCTATGGTTCGGGGTATAAGTTTGTCGCCTGATCTCAAGCAGGCGGCGGTACAGCGGGGTATACCACTCCGCTGGATGCTGGTGCTCACCCTAAGCGCCGTCATCGTCTGCCTCACGACAGTCAGCTTGCGCATTGTGGATGCGCATCTGCACCGCAGGATTGCAGAGGCCTCGCGCGTGCAGCTTAGCCACTCATTGTGGGCCTTTGCCGACGCGGAATCCGAGCGCCTGCTCGAATTGCAGCGCGAGAACGCGCTCCTTGCGGACCTGCCCAGCCTCAAGGCCTTGATGACTACCGCAGACGACCGTACTATCCAGGACGGTGGACAGCAATTCTGGAAGACCAGCGGTGAGGACCTGTTCGCGCTGGCGCTGCGGGACGGCCATGTCAGCGCGGTGTACACGCGCGGTGAACCCGCAACGGATGCCCTGCAACGGGATCTCGAGACAACGCTCACCATCGAGGATCGACGCTACCTGGTAAGCGGTCATCGACTCTTCGGCTACTCCGTCAAGCCGCTCTTCTTCGGCGATCAGCGGAGCGGTACCCTGCTTGGGTACGTGATCACTGGCTATGCCATTGACGCACAACAGCTCAGACGGCTGGCGAACGCAAGCGGCCTGCAAGTGGTCTTTCTGAGTGGACAAGAGACGCTCGCCAGCACGTTGTCCGACGGACAGACGCTGCCTGCTGGACTGCAGCGAGGTATCCAGCCTGCGCCGGAGCGCGTGACACTTGCGGCCGAACCCTTTGCGGCCGTGGCTCGGGATCTCTCTCCCGTCTCTACTTCACCGTTGCGACTGCTGTTGCTGCGCTCGTTGCTTCAAGACGAGGCGCAGACTCGCGAAATCGATCGCCTGCTCGCGCTCATTGCAGTCTGCACCGGAATCGCTGGCGCGGGTCTAATGCTGCTTGTCGCACATGGCCTGACCCTCTCGCTGCGGGCGCTGGCGCGCGGTGTCGAGGCCTTTGGGCTTGGCGATTCGGGTATTCGTCTGCCGCAGGGCGGCCCGCGCGAGGTGCGCCAGTTGAGCGGCGCCTTCGCTGCGATGCGGCAGCAGATCGAGGATACCAACCGCGCCCTGCTGGAAGCCGAACGGCTGGCGACCATCGGTAGCATGGCGCGTTCTGTCTCCCACGACCTCCGCCACTATCTTTCAGCGGTTTACGCCAACGCGGAATTCCTGGCGACAACAGAGCTCACAGCAGCGGAACGAAACGACTTTCTCGAAGAGATTCGACTGGCGGTGCTTGGGACGACGGATATGATCGACTCACTGATCCTCTTCAGCCGCACCGGTCAGACCGGACAGCGCCGTCTGCAGGATCTCGACCCCATCCTGCGGCGCGCGGCTGAGGTGGTGGGACGCCATTCGGAGTCGATCGGCGTGCCGCTGGAGGTGTCCACCATGCCCTGCCTCGCATATGCGGTCTGCGATAGCATGCAGATTGAGCGCGCGCTCTGCAATCTCATGCTGAACGCCTCGCAGGCCGCGCGACAGTCCGCCGCCGAGCCGCGGGTGAAGGTGTGTCTCGCTGTCGAAGAAGACGCTGCTGTGGTGCGGATCGAGGACAATGGAAGCGGCGTTCCCGAGGGCGTGCGAAGCAGCCTCTTTCAGCCCTTTGTCAGCGCAGGCAAGCAAAGGGGCACGGGCCTGGGGCTCACCCTCGCGTTTCAGGTGGCTCGCGATCACGGCGGCTCTATCCTGATCGAACGCAGCTCACCCGGCGACACCTGCTTCCGCTTCTCGATCCGTCGCGCCGAGCCTTCCGTCCCGGAGACCAGCGACGAAGAGGTCGCCCAAGCCAGGAGGGAGCTGGTATGAACAGAATGCGGACATCACGGCTGCTCTCCGTCCTGCTGGGAGTGTTACCTTACGTTGCGCGAGCGCAGGTCCAACCGGCTACACCCGCACCGGCTGTCTCAGTCGAACAGGTCCGCCAACTCTCGCAGGACGTACAGGCAGCCGAGCAGCGCGTGCTGGACTCCGAGCGTGAGTTGGCCGCGTTGAAAGCTCGTCTAACGGCGCTGGAGTCGGCGCTCCAGCCTACCGTTTTGCCCGCAGCAGCCCCTGCTCAGCCCCCGCCGACAACCGCCTCCGTCGAGGAAACGATCGAAATGCAAGGCAGTCAGATTGCGACCCTCGACCAGATCAAAATCGAGACCGCTTCGAAATTCCCGCTCAAGGTCGACGGCATGGTGCTGTTGACGGCAGGTATCAACAGCAGCGGCGTAGACTCGCCTGTCGATGCAACCGCGTCGCTCGGCGGCACGGGGAGCACGGCGCTGTCGCTGCGGCAGACGATCCTCGGTCTCGATGCCATCGGGCCAAGGCTGGCGGGTGCGCGCAGCTCGGCTGACATCCACATCGACTTCTGGGGTACGACCGCCTCAGGCGGTTACCCCTCGGCGGGAGGCCTGCTGCGGCTTCGCACGGCGCACGCGGCGCTGGACTGGTCTCATGCGAAGCTGTTCTTTTCCTTCGACCGCACGCTGCTCAATCCCAACGCACCATCCTCGCTGGTCCAAGTCGCAGAGCCGGGCCTGTCGTGGTCCGGCAACCTGTGGAACTGGATGCCCCAGCTTGGCGTCTCGTCACGCTTCGGCCAGCGGCATGTGCTGGCCGTCGAGGGAGCTTGGCTCTCGCCCCCCGACGCGCCATACCCCACACCGCCATACTCCAGCACTCGGAGTGATCCGGCGACCCTCGCCGAGGCCAGCCGCATCCCTGGCGGCGAGGCACGTCTCGGATACGAGACAGGAGATCCCCTGCGCGGCTTGCGCGTCGGCATTGGCGGTTACGTGTCTCCTCACAAGCTGCCGGGCGTCGGCTCCTTCAACTCCTGGGCTGCGACGATCGATCTGCGCGCACCCATGGGCCGCGCAGACGTTACAGGCAGCCTATATCGTGGCGCTGGACTCGGTGGCCTGGGAGCAGGCGGGTACAAGGATTGGGTGTCCTACGCCGAGGGAGCGCAAACCTACCTGAGCGCACTGGATGATGTCGGCGGCTGGGCCCAGGTCGCCGTTCACCTTAGCCCCGCGCTGCTTTGGAACAGTGCCTTTGGCATGGACAACGTCTTCGCGGGACAGCTCCGATCCTATTCGGTCAACTCTTCCGGTTACGGCAGCATCGCCCGCAATCGCACCGTGACCAGCAATCTCATCTGGTTGCCACGCCCCTATCTTCCGTTCTCCTTCGAGTACCGACGCCTCTACACGGCGCCCGTGGTCGGTCGTCGATGGAACACGAACGTCTTCGCCTTCGGCGCGGGGTACCGCTTTTGATCAGGCATTATGCCATTGCCGTTCTGTTGTCCGCCTTGGCGGTCAGCGCCGCCGCTGCGCAGGCGACCGCCACCGCGACTGTCTCCCGCCAACCTGCGGGAGAGTTGCGACATTCACAGCGGCCGCTCCCGCCCTCCGTATTGTGGCTTGTGCCCCTGCAACCCGTGCCGGCGCCTGTGCCCGAGCCTGCACATCCTCCCTACACTCTTCTGCAGAAGAACCGTATGTTCATGCCCCACGTGCTGGTGGTTCCCGTAGGAACGTCCGTCAGCTTTCCCAATGCCGATCCGTTCTTCCACAACGTCTTTTCGCTCTACAACGGCAAGCGCTTCGATCTGGGGCTCTATGAGAAGGGTAGCAACCGGCAGGTCGTCTTCAGCCGCGAGGGCGTGTCTTACATCTTCTGCAATATCCACTCGGAGATGAGCGCCGTCGTGATCGCGCTAAGGACTCCGTGGTGGGCACAGGCGGACGATAATGGCCTGCTGAAAATCGACAATCTGCAGCCTGGAGACTACGAAGTCCATCTCTGGGTCGAAGGTGTCGATTCCCGCCACCTTGATCGCTGGACACACCGCGTGCACCTCACAGATGGATCTCAGAGTGTCGGCAGTCTGACCGTGGACCCCACTGTGCTGCCCTCCGGCCATACAAACAAGTTCGGCGGGCCTTACCTTCCCGAGGTCGGGCCATACTGAGTGCACCAGCTTATTGCCTGACGGAACTCATCGCCTCTAGCCTCAACCTGTCCGAGAGGTTAGCTGTTGTCAGGGCAATTGCTTTCATCGAAAGTGATGGTCAACGTCGCAAATTATTGAATTGAAAACATCGGGACTTTCACTTTGGATGTCAGCGCACATCTTCTTCTTCTTGTGTTCGACTGCGTTAGGCTGCATTCAGCGATAGGCCTTGCAGCAGGAGACGGTACGCCAAGTTGATCTCTGCCATTCGTTCGGTGGCAAAGTTCAGCTCCTCTTCGGAACTGCCCTCGAGCCGGTCAGGATGCCATTGGGTCACCATGCGGCGGTAGGCAGATCGTAGCTGCTCACGCCCCATGGTCGGGCTTACTCCAAGCAGACGGCAGGCCTGACGCGGAGTCATGCCGCTCTCGCACGGTTCCGTGTACGAGTCCGGTTGCCGTGGGGTTTCGTCTCTGGGCGACCAGCCCTGAGGCATCCGGTTGTACGGAATCTCAGAATGAGGCACCCGGTCCTGCGGGGTCCACTCCGGCGGAGTCCAACTCTGGGCTGGCCGGTCCAGGACATGCGAGGGGAACGACTGCGCAGAGCCCCGCGGCCAGTCGGCGCTCTGCAGTCCTACTGCATAAGCGGCATAAGGAGACGGCGCCAGGTCACCCTCCGAATCGTCCGGCTGCAGGAAAACGATATTGGCCATCCTGTCGAATTCGCGAAATGCGCGGCTCCGCCGATCGCGGTCCTCCTCCGCTCCGTGTCGGCGCCGCCACCCCTCCATGGCCGCGGATGCACCGAGGGACCAGGATTCTTCAAAGAAGAGGGCATCGGGCTCGAACTCCGGAAGCTGTTGGAAATCGCCGGAAAGGCATGGAAGTTGGTCGGACACGAACGCTGCCATTGGGTTTGAACTCGCTGAAGCGTGGCTTGTATATACGTCGAATCGTTCTTCCATCTCTTCCCTCTGCATGCTCGGAGCGATGGCGGCTCAGGACTTCGGGTCGCGGTCCGGGTGTATACCGGATATCGGCAGTTGGCAGAGTTCCTTCTATTGGTTCTGGCACAGGTGTCTGCGTGATATCTCCGGCTCACACTCCCGCCGGCGGGATTGCCTTTCTATGAGAGGAATCGGATTTTGCGCGGAGAGTGGACGGTAGTTCTCATCGATCCCTCATCGAAGAGGAGCCGTTTGGGTGCTATTTCTGCCGATTTAGGGCAAAATTTGCCCAGTTAGGGGATGGCACTCCGCATGCTATGTCTTGTGTGCCAGCCTCCTGTTCCAAAGTACCGATTCAGGACATCAACGCAACGGACTAAGTCGGGCGGCCGGAATTTTCGATATGAAGGAGCAACATTATGATCAGTGTCCTGAATAGTGTCGCCTCGATGGCCGGAGAAAACGCCCTCTCCGCCACGAACGCATCTCTCCAGAACAATCTGCTGCAACTGTCTACCGGCCTGAAGATCAACTCCGGTTCCGACGATGCCGCGGGTCTTTCCATTGCCAACGGCCTGGGCGCGAACATCTCGGCCTTGACCCAGTCCAGCCAGAACGCCTCCAACGGCATTGGCCTGCTGCAGACCGCAGACGGCGCGCTGTCGCAGGTGACCACACTGCTGAACCGCGCGGTTACGCTGGCGACGGAAGCCGCCAACGGCGGTCTGACGGCTGCGCAGAGCACCGCCGCGGACACCGAGTTCCAGTCGATCGCGTCGGAGATCACGCAGATCGGCTCGACCACCAACTTCAACGGCCAGGCCGTCTTCAGCGCTACGCCGCAGACCGTTTTCACCAGCGACGGTACCGCCGCCGGCACCACCACCACGTCTACGACCACCGGCGTCCTCTCGGCCACCTCGCTGGGTATCGGCACCGATGCCCTGACCACAATCGGCAAGGCAACCACTGCTCTGAACGACATCACGAACGCGATCAACACGGTTGCGGGAACGCGCGGCACCATCGGCGCTTCCGTCAATCAGCTCACCGCCGACAGCAACGTCGAGAACACGGAAGTGACGAATCTTACCAGCGCTCAGAATAACGTTCAGAACGCGGATATCGGTAAGACAGTCGCGAAGATGACCCAGTACAACGTTCTGGAGCAGACCGGTATGTCAGCTCTGTCGCAGTCCAACCAGGCGCAACAGGCTGTTCTCAAGCTGCTCCAGTAGTTTTTACTCCATCCAAGCAGCGGCAACGCATTCAGGCCATCAGGGGAAGTCCACATCGACTGATCACCCCGAGGACCACTGGAAATGCGTAGCCGCTGTTGGAATTGGTTTCGGAACCGGGTCGGTTCCATGCGGCGGGCGCACAGATGCTTTGCTGCAGTTGAAGCAGCGTAGGGTTTGCGCTCTGGGTGCGGCTGGGTATGGAGTGCGTCGGCGACCGGCTATTGCAGTCTCGCAAAAGCTGTAGACCGAAACCTCTGCCCTGCAGTGGCTTTTTTCTCAGGCCAGGACGGCAAACTTTCCACCCTGATAGCCCTCCACCGAGACGGTGAAGTTATTCGTGTTGGCGGGCTTGGCCAGGACTGCCGCGGCGGCGGCAGGCAAGGTTTCCATTCCGGTGACCATCTGGGTCAAGACCGCACGGCCCTTGACCGCGACCACGGCCGCAGCGACGTTGAGTACCTCGTACATTGCGTCGCGCAGCAGCTCCTCTATGGGAGTGGATTGAAGATGTCTGCGAACGTCGGCGTCCGGCAATCCCACCAGCGCTCCAGCGCAGGCTCCCAGCAGCAACAGATCGGCCTTTACGACGATAGTCGTCTCTGCCGGGAACAGCGTGTAGACCCCGTAGACTTGCCTTTCCTTGGTTGGCAGCCCGGTCTTGACCTGGACAAATGTTACCTTTCGACCAATCAGGTCTGTAAACTGCCGGGAGAGTGTAAAGTGCGTCATTTCAGACATATGTGGACCTCAATCCAGGATGGGAGACAGCGCCTCGTGGATATCGTCAGGCGTGAAGGGCTTGGAGAGCATGAAGGTCGCCCCCGAACTCATGGCGAGGGCCCGCATCTCCACCGACGCTTCCGAGGTAACGAAACCGAACGGGACCTTGTTCTCTGACGCTCTTACCTCTCTGAGGAAGTCGATGCCATTCATCTGTGGCATGTTCCAGTCAGACAGAACCAGCTTTGGCCGTTCTTGGCGAAGCTTCTCCAGAGCCTCGATGCCGTTCTCGGCTTCGCCGACCGTAAGTCCGCGAAACCCAGCCTGTCGTATCGCGCGCTGAAGGATGAGCCGCATCGTCTTACTGTCGTCCACTACAAGAATATCCATCATGCTACTCCCTACTGTTCGTTGTCACTTGTGGTCGGGATTCGGGAATGCAGGTCACGTCTTCCCGGTCAAAGCGCCAGAGTTCCGACCTCACATCACTTGCTCCTGCAACTCCGCATGCGGCAACTCCCGAATGCGCAGCTTCTCTTTGCCAATGATAACTACCCAAAAGGTGCCGCCCGCGAACTGGAAGGCGATCTTGTTCTCGATGCATCCTCCACAGACCCGAACCGTGTAGTCGTTGCCGTCGATGACGGAAGGCATCGAGAGCCGGATGTCCGTTCCGATGACCGACTTGATGTTTCCACCGATCATGTTGGCCAGTTCTCCCAGGGCATCTTGCACATCGTCGTCGACAGACTCCGGCGCGTCCATCCCCAGAAAGCTGCCCGCAAAACTGCAGGCCTGAGGGTGGCTGCACTCAATGGACACGGCCCCGTTCCAGTCGCCATCCAGATACACGGCGGCGGTGATTCGGTCTCCGGTTGGGACCAAAGCCAACTCACTGACGGAGACTTCAACTTCCATCATCGTCTGGAAGATTGACTCAACGATCTTAATGACTACATCCAAACTCACCGCATCTGGCATAGATTCCCTCGTATCGTGCGACCTATACTGCCGCGCTTCCAATCTTTATCGTCCGCTTGGCCTCGCGACCGCAACTGCCATCGCTACGCGCATGCCATGGGGAGAACCCCGATCCGTGACAGCTTTTCCAGCAGGATATCCTTCGTGAACGGCTTCATCACATACTCGTTGGCTCCAGCCTCCATAGCGGAATTCATATGGCCCGTCTCGGCCTCCGTGGTCACCATCACCACCTTCAGCGAAGACAGCTCAGAACGCTGGCGCAGGCGTTTCAGCAGCTCGAGTCCATTCATCTCCGGCATGTTCCAGTCCGCCAGGACCAGCGTTACCACGTCTTGCTCGCCGTCCATGACCGCAAGCGCTTCCTTGCCGTTTGCTGCCTCGCATACCTCGAAGCCCACTTCCTTCAACATCCTGCGGAGAATCATGCGAATTGTTTTGGAGTCATCCACCACCAGTGCTTTGTTCATTGATTCCTAACCTTTCGTAGAGAGTGGAGAACCCGCCTGTGAACTCGCCAGGCCGTCGGGCAGCATGGCGACCGGGTTCCGTCAGAACGTAGACGTCAATGCGGACTCCTGGAGTCGGGTCGCCATCAGGCCCAGCTCCTGTGGGACCATCGTGGTGGCGACCGCATGGCGACCGATCTCGTAGGCCGCCCATGTCAGCTCTTCCAGATCCGAGCCGATGTTGTTCGAGATGTCGATGAGCTTGTCGATGATTGTGCCGATCTCATCGATCGGCATGACGGCCCCCCTGGCGACACACGGCATCGCCTCGATTGTCTGGATGATTGCGGGCGTACCCAGGCCAGGTTGCCTAGCTTGTTCCTCCACCACGTGGGCCAGTGCGGTCGCGTCGGTATTCCGGTCTTCCAGCCACGGCCTATCCATACGACGTCTTCCTGTTCCTCGGCGCCGTCCTTGAATTCTCACGGGAGAGAATGTGGCAACGCACTGCTGTGGAGAGTTCTATCGGTAGGTTGGCGCGAATATTTCAAGCGACCGTCTGGCGCATGATCCGGGATCAGCGCAGTCGAGGCAGTGATTCCCAATACGGCTGCCTTTAAAAGGCGAGAGCAGCCTGTAAAAGGCTGCTGCTCAACCCTCCCGGAGTGTGTTTTTGGAGAAAACACGGAAGAGACATCAAGATGAGAGAAATCTTCCAATCTTGGCACTTCGCCTATACTCGTTGCAATCCAATGGCCATCCAGGAATAGCCCGATCCTCATCGAGCCCTAACTCCAGCCAACGACTCCGGCGGCGTTCCAGCTCTCCAGGCCTGTGTGGGCTCTTTGAACCAAACGGCCGGCGGCGGTGGCCGGCTCAAGTCGCCTCCTGCAAAGGATTTGCATCTCATGTGCTGAAGCTTGCTGGCGACTCTCCCAACAATCTGCAGTGGTACGAATCTCATGAATCGGGCTATAGTGAGTGTCGGCAATAAGACGCTTCTCCGCGCGGTACAGGTCTGTCCACGGTGGATGCTGCCGATCAGGGCCCCACCGGAAACTCGGTCCAACTGAACTCCTTGCAGAATGGGGCCGCGATGAAACTTCACGAAGCGCGTATTTTAATTGTCGACGATGAGCCCGATTTGCGAGAGATCTTCGCGCAGCAGCTCAAGTACTTCGGCTACAGCAAGGTACGCACTGCGGCCGACGGCAAGGCCGCCATTGTCGCGATCCAGGCCGAGCCGATCGATCTTCTGATTAGCGACACCCAGATGCCGGTGATGGATGGCATTACGCTCGTCCGGCGACTTCACCAACTTGGTATCCATGCTCCCATCATCCTCTTCGCGAGTGGCTTCGGCGATGTCGAAGTGAGTGAGATGTACGACCTGGGTGCCGAGGCCATTCTTGCCAAACCTCTCCGGCGTGAAGAGTTTCTCAGATGTATTGAGCGGGCTCTCGCGGATCGATCTGCCCTATGGCAGGATCGCATGAAGAGTCCTCCCAGGCAGTCCCTGATGACTAAGGTGGAGGCAGTGAACGAGGGCTTGGGCGATGGAGAGGACAGCGGAAACATACTCCGCCTGGGACGAGGCGGCTTCAGCGTCCAGACGCGTACGCCGCTCCGGCTCGGTAGAGTGCAGTTCGAATGTGCTCTGCCCAATAGCTTTGTAGATGACGGACCCCATACGCTATCCGGCCAGGGAATGGTCCGCTGGGTCCATCGCGATAGCCATTTCGTGGGGATCGAATTCGTGTATCTGGATCCCTCCTGCCGCACCTGGGTGGCAAACGAAATAGCTACCCGTCCCACCCACAGCTTCATTCCCGGCCGTGGACCTGCTCGCCGTGCGGGTGCCCTCGCACGGTCCAAGTCTTGATTGCGTATGCGGCGACGTTAAGGCCAACACAGGAGACGCTGGTCTGGTAGAGCATTCCTTGCCCCGCCGGCGAACGGGCGTGTTACGTCCCAAGTTTCAAATGATCGGAATAAACTCGCTTGGCCAGGCTGGAAACCGGATAAAGTCCGCAAGATCGGTGGAGCAACGTCAGGAACGTGCCGATAGGGAGATCACAGGTAGGGTGTGCTCATGTACCTCCGCGTCCTCATGTTGACGGCTGTGATATCGACGAACCTGATCGTCATACTTGTGCTTCGGGCAATCAGCCGGAGTGCATCCACGCGCCCGGAAGACCTCTCGCAGGACCACCTGCAACTCAAGACCGTATTCGACACCATGACCGAAGCTATCGTGGTTGTGGATCGACAGCTATCTGTGGCCCAACACAATCGTGCCGCTTCTATGCTCCTGGGTCTTGGGGGATCGAATCTCTCGCTGGAGGAGGTAGAGGACCGATTCGAGCTCTTTTCTATGGCAGGCGAACCGATGGCGCAGATTGACTGGCCTGTCGCAAAAGCAATGCAGGGTAAGTTCTGCAAGGACCTCGAGGTGATGATCCGGAGAAAGGATACCGGAGCTGTGATAACCGTTGAAATCACCACGGTGCCCTTTGCAGCTCACAAGAACGAAAGCCCAAACGTCATTGTAAGTCTCCGCGACGTAGGAGAGCGCAAGAAGCTGGAGGCGGCCCGCATAAGACTGGCCCAAATCGTGGAGTCCTCGGAGGACGCCATTATTGGGAAAGACGCACATGGAGTCATCACCAGTTGGAATCGCGGCGCTGAAAAGATCTTCGGATATACATCCACCGAGATGGTAGGCCACTCCGTCGCGCGTCTGCTGCCGGAAGGTCAGGGGCACGAGGAAGATGAGATCCTGCGGCGCATCCATCGTGGCGAAACGTTGGAACACATCGAGTGCGTGAGGAGGAGGAAGGACGGCGAGCCAATCCAGGTATCGCTTACCATCTCGCCGATCGTAGATGCTGCGGGCAATGTCGTAGGAGCATCGAAGATTGCGCGCGACATTACCGAGCGAAAGCAGCTGGAGCGCAGGTTACACCAAAGCGAAAAGATGGAAGCGATTGGCCAGCTTACCGGCGGCATCGCTCACGACTTCAATAACCTACTCGCCATTATTCTCGGCAATCTTGACCTCCTTGAAAGTTCTGTCGCCTGCGATGAAGTGTCGGCAAACCAGGTGCTGACGTGTCAACGGGCAGCCGTGCGTGGCGCGGACCTCACTCGACGTCTTCTGGCGTTCGCCAGGATGGAGAGTTTGAACCCGTCGCCCGCATCGCTCAATTCCTCCATAGAGAATGTGATTGCGATGGCGAGTCGGCTGCTCGGCCCGGAGATCGAGATCAAGACGCAGGTCGATGGCTCGCTGCCTCTCGTCTTTGTGGACCAAAGCGGCCTGGAAAGCGCCCTGCTCAACATTGTCGTGAACGCGCGAGACGCAATGCCGGACGGAGGCACGATCTCCATCTCGTGCAGGCTTGTCAATATAGATGAAATCAGTGCTTCGGCGCAGACAAGTGACCTGAAACCAGGTCTGTACGCATCCGCTTCTATATCGGATACCGGCCACGGGATGTCACAAGAGGCCCAGGAGCGTGCCTTCGAGCCATTCTTCTCCACCAAGCCACGAGATAAGGCTACGGGACTCGGCCTTGCCATGGTCCACGGATTTGCGAATCAGTCGGGCGGTGCGGCGAGACTCTACAGCGAGGTAGACCGCGGGACGACCGTTTCAATCTATCTTCCTGTTGCAGACGGTCACTTGCGCCAGGAGATTGTCGTGGTCGAAGAGCAACCCGTCCAGAATCTCGGCGCTACCGTGCTGATGGTCGATGACGAGCCGGACCTGCTCGATATTGGCGTAGCCTACCTCACGGAGATGGGTTGCGTGGCCATTCACGCGCCGGACGCTGCGAGCGCAATTGCAATCTTCAAGAGCGGGCAGAAAATCAGCCTGCTCCTGACCGATCTCATCATGCCCGGTGGCATGACTGGAGTCGAACTCGCACACCATGTGCGCGAACTCAGCCCGGAGACAAAAATCATCTACTCTTCCGGATTTGCGGCAAACGCACTTGCAGAGAGAAAAATCTCGCTGGGAGATGATGTCCTATTGCGCAAGCCCTACCGCCGGGCCGAATTCGAAGCAATCGTTGGCAGCGCCCTATAAGGAACAGACACTGGACCCTAGGAGAGTGTATTTTACTCATCAGAGCTGCAATTCCGCGACGGAGCGACAGAACGGCGATGGAGCGATGACATCTACCAAGAGAATCTTGGTCGTCGATGATGAACCCGATATTGGTGACTTTATCTCCACTGTAGCCCTGACGATGGGACTGAGTTGCGTCGTTACGACCGATGCCACCAGCTTCTTGGGTCAACTCACTCCCGCAACTAGTCTTATCCTGCTCGATCTGGTCATGCCGCATGTAGATGGGATCGAGCTGTTGCGGGTTCTAGCCAAGCAGGATTGTAAAGCTGGCATTGTCTTGATGAGCGGAGTTGGCAGCCGGGTCCTGGAAACAGCCGAGCAATTGGCACAGGCCCTTGGGCTGTCCGTGGTCGGCCACCTGAGCAAGCCCTTCAGAATTCAGAAACTGCAGCGTATGCTCGCAAGCGCCACCGCCTCCGTGGTGTTTCCTGTAACTGGTTCGAATCCTTTGCAGCCCATTCCGAACGATGAATTGCTCAGTGCTGTGGAGCACAATGAATTCGAGGTGCATTACCAACCACTGATTGAAATGGCGACCGGCAACGTGATCGGCGTCGAGGCGCTGGTTCGTTGGAGCCATCCCACGCGCGGACCTCTGCTTCCCGATGAGTTTATCGGCCGTATGGAAGAGGCGGGAATGATCGGCCGCCTCGACTGGCTGGTCGCTCAAATCGGAATGCAGGATATTGGGCGGTTCACCGATCGCAATGGCACAGATCTCAACTTGTCGGTCAATGTCTCTGTACTTTCCTTGCGAGACCTGACGTTCCCCGAAAGGCTACTGTCGCTTGTCGCAAGGAATGGCATGTCCGTGGACAACCTGACCATCGAAATCACGGAGAGCGGGCTGATCCAGGAGCCGGCGACAACCCTGGACGTCTTGACCAGATTGCGCATGAGGCGCGTGAAATTATCCATCGACGACTTTGGAACGGGCTATGCCATGATGCAGCAGCTCCGAAACGTTCCCGCTACGGAGTTGAAAATTGACAGGTCCCTTGTGGCGGGTATCCATAAAAGCGCCAGAGATCGCATCATGATTCAGAAGACGATTGAAATCGGCCACGAACTCGGTATGAAAGTGGTCGCGGAAGGGGTCGAAACTCAAGCGCAGGTTGATTTCCTGCGCGAGAAGCTCTGCGATTCCATGCAGGGGTATCTGTTCAGCTGCCCTCTTCCAAGTGAAGACCTGTTGAAGTGGCTTGGAGAATACCGTTCTCGATCGACCCCAGCAGCCGAAGCAGAGATTTACGATCGCGCTCTATAGGCGCTGAGCAATACCGGAATGGCCTGGAGAATCATCAATCGGCCTCTTCTTCATGCTTGTCATTCTGACCCAAAGGCGAACTGACCCAAAGGCGAAAATCCCCGTCTTTGCCGTTGCTATTGCTCGTCATTCTGAGCGCAGCTCAGAATCTCCGTAGTTGCCTTTGCCTTTGCGGACGCCTGCACCACCGCGAGGGCCTATGCCGAGCAACTGAACATTCTCTGCCCCTCGGGCATTGGGAATATGTCGCGAGGCTCGCCCCCAGGGAATGCCCGAGCAGGGTCCATTGCTGCGGTGGCCCGCAGTTCAAGCTCCTGCCATGTTCCCCGAATTCCAAGTATCACGCGCATCTGCTCTTCCAGCATCTCCGAGGATTGTTTGACCTGGGCCTCGATGAGTTTCAATCTCATGGAGGAGTAGAACCCGACAAGCTGTACCGCCAGTTCGCCGCCGCTTTCGCGATCAATCCAATCCTCCAGATATCCGATCACCAACAGCGCATGGGTGACTTCCTTGCACCGCTCCGCTATGTCGTTACGGCGTTGCGCGCCGGCTGCACGGCGCAGGTCGCCCGCCAGGGTGTCGTAGAGGGCGATCAACAGGCCAAAGCCGCTGGCGCCCTCTACTGCTGTCTGACGATATGCTAGTTCACTGGGATTCATCATGGTCTCCGGTTAGCCTTGTGTGGAATTGTTCAATCCCAGTTCTGTGTTGATCTGCTGTGTCTCGGTCGGCAGTTGTTCGAGAGCCGTTTCGGCAGCGCTGTAATCGGCTTGGAGCCTGGCCTGTAGCGGAACGATGTAGTTGGTTTGAAAATTGGTGATGTCCGTCGACAGGTCGTTGTACTCGGTGTTAATGCTCTGCAGGTCCAGGGTGAATGCGCCATCCGAAGGGCTGATGAAGCTCGTGAGCTGCTGATCCATCGTGTTCGCGAAGCCGTTCAGTGCGGTGCCCTGGAAAAAATTCTGGACGTCGCTGTAGTTGTTCTGGAGCATGCTGGTCAGCGTCCCGCTGTCGACGCTCAGGGTGCCATCGTTGTTGACCGAGATCCCAAGCGACGAAAGATTCGGCACAGTGGTTGTGGTGCCCGTGCCCGGGGCCTGGGTGTAGGACATTGCAGCTTCCAGAGTGGACTGCAGGCTGCGTACGGATGAGTCCGTTGCAAGCACTCCTTCCGATGATCCGGAGAAAGTAAACTGCGTGTTCAGATCCGTAATCGCCGTGTTGTAGTCGGTTACGAACTGGTTGATTGCGGTAGAAGCCTGTGTGGTATCCGGCGCTACGGAAAGGCTCACGTTTGCCCCGGCGCTGGTGTTCAGCAGGTTCAGCGTAACGCCCGGCAACGCCCCAGTCACGGTATTGGATGCGCTTTGAATCGGGATGCCGTCTACGCTGAGCACCGCATTGCTGCCACCGGTTCCAACTTCACTCATAGGGATGCTTGCAGCCGATCCGCTGGGGCCCGTGACCGTGAAATTCGAGGCGCTTCCCGAGTCGTTGGCAACAATCGCAAGCCGCGACCCGGTCGCGTCGGTGACGACGCTGGCACTCACGCCAATGTTGTCCTGATTGATTTGCTTTGCGACATCGCTCAGGGTCGTGCTGCCGCCTGTGCCGGTCGCGATGGTTGTCGGACCGGTTGCCGTTGTGATGACGAAGCTTCCGGTCGGGACCGGATCGGCGGTCACTCCGGACGCCCATGTGTCCGTGCTCGCCAGACTGGTGACGACAACAGTGTGATTTCCGACCGCGGCTCCTGAAGCCGCCGTCGCCGACACAACACTGGGGTTGGAGGAGGCAACTGTCCTTGCAGAGAGCGGCCCGGTGATATTGTTGAGCGCGAACATGTCATTGTCAAGGTTGCTCGCGTCAGTCTGGATCTTGGTCAATGCCGTGGCTTGGTTTTGCAGCGTGGTCTGCTGCGCCTCCCACGCCGTCTCAGGAGCCTGTGCTGCCGAGACAGCGGAATTGACCGCCGCGGTCACATCGATGCCGACCGACGAGGCTCCGGTGGCTGCCTGCAGGATCTGGCTTAGGTCGATGGACGAGGCAGCGGAAGTGGAGGAGGAGGATAACAGCGAATTCAATGCGGAGACTGAGCTCATAAGATTTGCCTATTCCTGTGCGCGGGCTGCGGTATGTTCTGCTCACCTTGGTTCTTAGGGGTTCCAGGCGCAATACAGTATCGGCACATTCGGCCGCTCAGTTCACCTGCGTGGGAAACAAAAAAACGGTGGCGCCCCTGAGGGGGACGCCACCGGCAAGTGGAGCAGAGGTTTACTGGAGAAGCTTGAGAACAGCCTGCTGCGCCTGGTTGGACTGCGACAGTGCTGACATACCGGTCTGCTCCAAAACGTTGTACTCTGTCATCTTCGCCACGGTCTTACCGATATCGGCGTTCTGAACGTTGTTCTGAGCGCTGGTAAGGTTCGTGACCTCGGTGTTTTCCACGTTGCTGTCCGCGGTGAGCTGGTTGACGGACGCGCCGATGGTGCCGCGTGTTGCCGCAATCGTGTTGATCGCCGCGCTAACGTGGGTCAGCGCCAGGGTGGCTGCGGCAATACCGGCTGCCGGCGTCGCGCCTGTCAGCGAGTCGGCATTCAACGCCAACGTCGTGGCGGAGAGGGCGCCCGTGGTTGTGGACGTGGTGGTGGTGCCGGCCGTTGTGCCGTCGCTGGTGAAAACGGTCTGCGGCGTCGCGCTGAAGACGGCCTGGCCGTTGAAGTTGGTGGTCGCGCCGATCTGCGTGATCTCCGATGCGATCGACTGGAACTCGGTGTCCGCCGCAGTGCTCTGGGCAGCCGTCAGACCGCCGTTGGCGGCTTCCGTCGCCAGCGTAACCGCGCGGTTCAGCAGGGTGGTCACCTGCGACAGCGCACCGTCTGCGGTCTGCAGCAGGCCAATGCCGTTGGAGGCGTTCTGGCTGGACTGGGTCAAGGCCGAGATGTTCGCGCCCAGGCCGTTGGCAATCGAAAGGCCCGCGGCGTCGTCCGAACCGGAGTTGATCTTCAGACCGGTGGACAGTTGCAGCAGGTTATTCTGCAGTGATGCGTTGGTGGAGGAGAGTGCGTTTTCCGCACCCATCGAAGCGACACTATTCAGGACACTAATCATGATATGGCTCCCTATATCGAATTCCGCCTGCCCGCCTTAGTCCGTTTGCTTGGTGTCCAGAATCGGTACTTGGAACAGGTGGTCTGTGTATTACAGACAATCTATCGGGCTCTCGGTTACGGGATTCTAGAGGGACCCAAAAAAATAGCCGCTAATCATCTTGCAAGAAAAAAAATGGTGGCGCCCCGAAGGGCGCCACCGGTAAGTGGAGCAGATGTTTACTGGAGAAGCTTGAGAACAGCCTGCTGCGCCTGGTTGGACTGCGACAGTGCTGACATGCCGGTCTGCTCCAAAACGTTGTACTCTGTCATCTTCGCCACGGTCTTACCGATATCGGCGTTCTGAACATTGTCCTGAGCGCTGGTAAGGTTCGTGACCTCGGTGTTTTCCACGTTGGTGTCCGCGGTGAGCTGGTTGACGGACGCGCCAATGGTGCCGCGCGTTGCCGCGACCGTGTTGATCGCCGCAGTGATGTCGGTCAAGGCAGTCGTGGCCTTGCCGATCGTGGTCAGAGCATCGGTGCTAATGCCTAGCGATAACGCCGAGAGGGCGCCCGTGGTCGTGGATGTGGTGGTGGTGCCGGCCGTTGTGCCGTCGCTGGTGAAGACGGTCTGCGGGGTCGCGCTGAAGACAGCCTGGCCGTTGAAGTTGGTGGTCGAGCCGATCTGCGTGATCTCCGACGCGATCGACTGGAACTCGGTGTCCGCCGCAGTGCTCTGGGCAGCCGTCAGACCGCCGTTGGCGGCTTCCGTCGCCAGCGTAACCGCGCGGTTCAGCAGTGTGGTCACCTGCGACAGCGCGCCGTCTGCGGTCTGCAGCAGGCCAATGCCGTTGGAGGCGTTCTGGCTGGACTGGGTCAAGGCCGAGATGTTCGCGCCCAGGCCGTTGGCGATCGAAAGGCCCGCGGCGTCGTCCGAACCGGAGTTGATCTTCAGACCGGTGGACAGTTGCAGCAGGTTATTCTGCAGGGATGCGTTGGTGGACGAGAGCGCGTTTTCCGCACCCATTGAAGCGACACTATTCAGGACACTAATCATGATATGGCTCCTATATCGAATTCCGCCCTGTCCGATTTAGCCCGTTGCATTGGTGTCCAGAATCGGTACTTGGAACAGGTGGTCTTTATTACAGGCAATCTATCGGGCTCTCGGCTCCGGGATTCTAGAGGTAATGGAGAAATATGTCTGCCCTGGCTTATGGGATGCCTCTATTCCAGAGAAAACATCACGGAACATGCGGCTGCGGGGATCTGGTCGCAACCACAACCAGATCGACGCGTCGATTCATTCTTCGACCCTCGGCGGTTGCGTTATCCGCGATGGGACGAAATTGCCCATACCCCGCAACAGAGATCTTGGTCGGATCGTACTCGGAATCGTCCACCAGGAGTAGCAGCACAGCCATTGCCCGCTGCGTCGATAGCTCCCAGTTAGAACGAAACTGCGCATTGTGAATCGGCTGATCGTCAGAGTGCCCTTCCACGCGAAGATCCAGGCCGTCCTGACTCAGTACTTTGGCAATCCGTCGAATCTTGTCCGCGGCCCCGGGCAGCAGCACAGCCTGGCCGCTATCGAAGAACCCGAGTTCATTCAGGCTGACAACAAATCCTTCCGGCGTCACCCGCATCACCACCTCATGTTTCTTCAGCTCCTCGCCCAGTGCACCCTCAAGCTGCTGCTGGAGCTTAACAATATCCACGGGCGATGGGGAGGAGGATGAGTCGACAGGTGGCTGGGCGGAATGCACCTTGGGGGTATACGTCGAAGGGTCCGGCGGCAGATTCGGATACGCGACACCGCTATTGGCCTCGCCTCCGGAGAACGCCCCCATCTGCTGGAACCCTATATGAATGGCCTGAGAGAGCTTTCGAATCGATTGGTTGTCGCGATAGGAGGATGCAAACAGCACGACAAAGAACGCAAACAGCAGCGTGACGAAATCGGAGTAGGAGACCAGCCAGCGGTCGTGGTTTGCCGGCTCCTCAAGCTTGCGGCGATTTCTGGTCCTCATCGCGCTGCTACCTCCACAGGGCCGCGTCGCGCTGGCTTCACCAGATAGCTACGCAACTGTAGTTCCAGCGCGCGGGGATTCACTCCCTCGACGATGGCGAGAACGGCCTCCAGCGTCATCTCTTGAATCACCTGCCTCTCGCGCAGCCGGATTCTCAGCTTCCCAGCCCACGGCAGAAACAGCAGATTCGCGGACCCAACTCCATAGATCGTTGCAACAAACGCGACTGCAATGCCCTTGCCAACCTCGTTGATGTCCTGGAGCCGCTGCATCACCTGGATAAGCCCTAGAGCCGCGCCGATGATCCCAATCGTCGGTGCAAATCCACCCGCCGCATCGAATACCTTGGGAATGCGCTCCTCCTTCTCCCCCTGGTAGTCCAGTTGCAACTCCATCATCTTGCGCAGGTCAACGGCGTTCACGCCGTCTATCGCCAGCATCAGGCTTTCTTTCAGAAAGGGGTCTTGAATCTTCGCCAGCTCTCCATCCAGCGACAGCATCCCCTCTTTCCGCGCCTTATACGCGTATCGCAACAAATTCTGCACCAGGGTGTCGGACTCCGGTTCGGAGCTGAAAAACACATACTTCAGCTGCGCAAACGCCTGTAGCACCACACGAAGAGGGAACTGGACCATCACGGCGCCAATCGTGCCGCCAATCACGATCAGGGCCGCCGTTGGCTGCAACACCTGCGCCAGCTTCCCGCCATCCAGCATCAGGCCGACGCCGATCCCGCCGACGGCTATCACAATGCCGCTCACCGTGCTCTTGTCCAGGCTCATCATTGGCTCATCCTGTCACGGACGTTCGGACGAGTGCGCGCGCGAATCATCCAGTGGATGTCGCCGCAGGGTTCCGCCCGCTCCGCAGCCTGCGGACCCCGGCTATCTTCGAATGGCATCGCGGACACGAGTCGGCTGCATTCCATAGGGTGATACCTATCGGCATATAGGGCCCCAGCGTCTAGACTGCCTGGAATCCGGAGATGTTGAAGACATTGGCGCAAGCCCGCGTTGGTCCAGGCAGGACCAGCACGCCTTCGATCGCCATCGGATGGCCCGGCTTTTCCCAGTAATTGTCACACTTTGGCCGCCGAACCCGCTCCTATTAGAAATCCCCACCCGGGTTGCCGATAGACAACCAGCGAACTGGAGCGCCTGATTTCAGCTCCTGCTGGTTCGGAAAAAGCCACCCCCACCGGTTAGGTCCTGGTAACTAGGAAACGAGGCACATGTTCTCAATTATTGGAATTCTCGTCGTTTTCGGAGCGGTTCTGGCCGGCTTTCTCATGGAAAAAGGGCCGTTGGCCGTTCTCATGCAGCCTTCGGAGCTCGTGATCATTGGCGGCGCAGCCATCGGAACCATGCTGGCGGCCAACCCAATGCACGTGTTGAAGAAGATTGTGAGCGATCTGGTCCGGATCATCGGCGGATCCAAGTTCTCCAGGGCGCGTTACCTGGAAACACTCAAAATGATGTTCGTCCTCTTTAACAAAGCGCGCAAAGATGGACTGGTAGCAATCGAGTCCGACATTGAAGAGCCGGAAAAGAGCCCCGTATTCTCACGATATCCATCTTTTCTCGCAAACCACCATATCCGCGACTTCGTATGCGACACCATGCGCATGGCGATCACAGGTGGGGCCAGCACCTTTGACGTCGACCAGATGATGGAACTGGATATGGATGTGCATCATGCAGGGGCTTCCATGTCCACTTCGGCGCTCAACACGGTCGCCGATGCGCTGCCCGGACTGGGCATCGTTGCCGCGGTCTTGGGTGTGGTCGTCACCATGAGCTCGCTGGGCGGACCCCCGGAAGAGATTGGGCACAAGGTGGCCTCGGCACTTGTGGGAACCTTCCTGGGAATTCTGCTGTGCTACGGAATGGTGGGCCCGCTTGCATCGAATCTCACCAAGCTGGTGGATGACGAGCACGCCTACTACCACGTGCTGAGAGTCGTTATGTTGTCCTTTATCAAGGGGATGTCACCGATCCTCGCCGTCGAAATGGCCCGGCGGGCCATCCCCGAGCACGTCCGCCCCACCTTCCAGGAAGTGGAGAAATCCTGCCGTCAGAAAGATGACGCGATCCCCATGGCTGCATAACCAGGTTCAGGAAGGTCGACATCGTGGCAGAGTCTCCGGAGATCATCATCATCAAGAGGAAGTCCGGCCACGCCGGCCACCACGGTGGAGCGTGGAAGGTGGCGTACGCCGACTTTGTCACCGCGTTGATGGCACTGTTCATCGTTCTGTGGCTAATGAATGCCAGCAAACAGGTCCAGGAGGCCGTCGGCGGGTACTTCAAAGATCCGCGCGGCACCGCCAAGGTCGTGGGAACCAACAAGGATGGGTCCGGCGAATACGTGGCGTTGAAGAAGGACGACCTGAAGAAGATCAAGGAGGAGTTACTCCATTCGATCCAGAAACTTGACCCTCAAAACAAGCTGAAAGACCATATCGAGATCACCCTCACGCAGGAGGGCCTCCGCATCGAGCTCATGGAGTCGGAGAAGGGCACATTCTTTGAGTTGGGCAGCTCCAAACCGACGCCCGCATTGAGGGATTTGATCCAGGTATTGGCAGAGGAGCTAGGCAAGATCCCGAACAAGATATCCATCGAGGGGCATACCGACTCCAAGCCATACACCGGCGGGGCGCATGACAACTGGGACCTCTCCACTGAGCGGGCCAACGAGGCCAGGCGCATCATGCAGGAAGAGGGAATTCGCCAAGACCAGGTGTCGCAGGTGAGGGGATTTGCCGATCAGCGACTCCGTGTTCCGTCGAATCCGGAAGACCCCTCCAACCGGAGAATCTCCCTGATCGTCCAGTACCTGGTCGATAGCAATACGGAGGTGGCTCCCACGGACGCGCTGGCCCACTTGGCCGCGGAACACCAGGACCTGCCTGACCAGGTCGTCGTTCCAGGCCCATTCAGCAAGGGGGGAACCCCCATCCAGGCTGTTCTACCCGTCCAGATCGCGCCGACCGTCAAGAAATAACGCAGTGTTCCTGGCAGTTAGCAATGGGTGTAGAGGGGTGTAGACCGAAACCTCAGCTCAAGCGCGGCTCTTCCCTCGGGGAAAAGCTGCCTTGCACGATCCCGCAAAGGCTACGGAAAATGGAACCTGCCCCATCCCCTGTAGCATGCTCCTGGCTCCAGACATGCTCCTGGCTCCAGACATGCTCCTGGCTCTAGACATGCTCCTGGCTCTATCAGTCCACAAGTGTGAGTTTGGGTCTCTTCTGGGAAGTCGTCAGCGATGCAACCAGTTGCGCCACCGCATCTCGTTCGAAGTCTGTTCTATAAACAAACTTCATGCCCCCCAGCGTCGCCTCGGAGTGCGCCACGCGTACCTGCAATTCCAGCAGACCGTGCCGGGAATCGAACACGGATACCACGCCGCAGGCATTGGGCATAACCGGCTCCGGAAGCTCCAGCAACATACCCTCCCGGCTGATGTCCCTGCAGCGTCCAGCGAAGCTGACCTCCTGAGAAGCAAACTGAACAGGAAGATCGACGGGAAATCTCGGAGACCGGTAATCGAACTTCTGCATGGAAACCCCCCAGAATGAGTCCACAAGGTATCACGCCCCGGTCACCGATGCAATTTAAATTCCAGGGGCGTCGACGTACCATTTCGGGAACCAAAGGTTGTAACACCGGGGTATGTCAAAGTTCCGGAGAAGAGATTATGGTAATAATCAGTACCCCCCCTAGAAGGTGAGAGCAGCATATGGGCGCAACACACCGGAATCCCCTGCCAGCAGTTCAAGGCGCCCCTGTATTCAATCCTTTGGCTGGACGCCGCATCCTGATCGTCGAAGACGACTTGTCGCTAGCCAGCTTTCTCGGCTCGGAGCTTCGTTCTGAAGGCTTCGAAGTGGATATGGTTCACGACGGAGAAGCGGCGCTCGAAACCCTTCAGGGCGGCCAGCACTATCATTTGCTCATCCTCGACCTCAACCTGCCCAAGTTGGACGGGATCGGCCTGCTTCAGCGGGTCAAGCCAGGCCGTCCGCGGCTGCGTATGTTGGTGTTAACGGCGCGTAGCCGGGTGGAAGACAAAGTCAAAGCTCTCCAGACCGGCGCGGACCAGTGCCTCACCAAGCCCTTCTCATTCGCCGAGCTTTTGGCTCGAGTACAAGCGCTTTTGCGTCGCGATACGGGTGCCATCCCAAACTGTTCCAGGGTCGGAGACTTGACTCTCAATCGCGAGGAGCGGCGAGTAGAACGCAATGGCCGGCGGCTCAATCTCACCCCGCGAGAGTTTGCCATCATCGAGTTCATGATGCGAAACGCCGGACACCCGGTCTCCCGGGCAACGCTGCAGGAAGAGGTTTGGAATATGCCGGCGGACTCCTCGACCAACATCGTCGACGTCTACATGAAGTATGTGCGCGACAAAGTGGATCTTCCCGGAGAGGTCAAACTGACCCATACGATTCGTGGAGTGGGATACGAACTTCGAGATGCCTAACGATACGGTGGACCGGGACACGCTGGATGCTGCGGCCGGCGACAAGCTAGATAGATTTTACGTGGACCTGGCAAATGGCCTGCATGCATTGGCACAGCCCCTTACCATCCTCCAGTCAACGGTTGGCGCATCCTCCGCGCCTGGGTGCACCACCGATCGACAGCAGCATTATCGCGATGTTTCCATCCTGCAAGTGGAGCGTGCCTGCGATATATATTGGGGCTTGCAGAACCTGGTCGTTGCCAACCAGGCCGCAGCGGAACGCACTCCCTACGACCTTTCCCAGGCGCTTGCGTCTCTGCTGGAAGACCAGCTGGCCGTGTTGACGGCATCCGGCATCGAACTGTCGATCGCTCCATCTTTCGCAGACAGATCCATACAGGGCGATGCCTCCCGAACGCTGCAGGCGGTTCAGACGTCCTTCAAGATTGCAGCTTCGCGTTCTTCGGCCGGCGACGTCATAAAGCTGAAGAGTGCCGTTGCCGACGGCCGTGTGGAGCTCACCATCGCCAACAGCCGCCTTTACGGAAAGGTGCTGAACTCCCTGGATCGCCTCAACATGGCTGTTGCCGAGACGAATATCCGGAGTCAACAGGGCGACTACAGCTACAGCGACGATCCATTTAGCGTCGTGATATGCTTGCCAATTCAACGTGTAGAGCCGGTATAACCGGACGCTTGGAGTTGTAGCGGATGTCACCGGACTTCATCCAATGTCCCTGACATCCCTGGCGTTCTCGCAGTGCAGTGGATGGAAGGGTCGCGAACTTTATGAACGCAGTACGCAATCCCATCGTGAATTTCGATCGATCGGAAGACCGATTCCCAATCACTGTCCTGGTGATCAGCCCGAATGCCAGCCTGCGCCAGGAGATTCAAGACAAGCTCGGACTTCCCCGTTGGCAGGTGGCCCCGGTAGCCAGCGGCGCAGAGGCCCTGGAGTTTCTGAAGAAGGATGAGTCAAGCGACATAGTCCTCCTGCTGGACCCGATGTTGCCGGACCTGGAACCAAGCGAATTCAACGCCATGGTCCGGGACCGCTATCCTGCAGCTCAGGTGCTGATGTTAAACTCCCATACGGGTCAATTGCTGGTGGGCAGCGTCTCCCCGACCCCGGTCTCCAAGTGGATCGCAGAAGCGGTGAATTGCGGCAGCTCTCCCCGCGCCAACACCATTCCCACGCTTGAAGGTGTAGCTTCTCCCTACACACTGGAAGCCAGAGTCAGAGTGCGGAGCATGATCGGCGAGTCCGATGTGATGCTGCGCACCTATACGGTGATGCGTATGGTCGCTGCGCGGGACACAACCGTATTGATCACCGGAGAGAGCGGAACCGGCAAAGATCTCGTCGCACAAGAGATTCACTTGATGAGTCCGCGCAGGAAGCAGCCCTTTGTGGTGGTCAATTGCGCGGCGATACCCGAGGCCTTGCTGGAAGCGGAGCTGTTCGGCTACACCAAGGGCGCCTTTACCGGCGCGGCACAGTCGCGGATTGGGCGAATCCAGGCCGCGCAAGGCGGCACGCTCTTCCTGGATGAGATCGGCGACATGCCGTTGTCCCTGCAAAGCAAGATTCTCAGGTTCCTGGAGCAGGGAGAAGTGCAGCGGCTCGGGGGGAACGACAACTTCAAGGTGGACGTGCGGGTGATCGCGGCAACCAACGCTGAACTCAAGCGCCTGGTCACGGAACAGCGATTTCGTGAGGACCTCTATTATCGTCTTGCCGTATTCCCAATTCATCTGCCGCCCCTGCGCGAGCGTATGAGTGATATCGAGGAGCTGGCCGCTGCCTTCGTCGCCAAGTTTGGGCCCGGCCTCTCGCTGAGCAACCAGGCGCTGCAGGTCATTGCGCAGCACAACTGGCCGGGAAACGTCCGCGAGCTGCGCAATGCCATCGAACGGGCGACCATCCTGGTCGGGTCCGGGCAGACCATCAATCCAGAGCACATCGTTCTATAGACTTACTCCCCCCTTTGGGCCAGTCGATCCCAGTTTGGCACTCATCGTGCAATTGGATAGGCAGATGTTGCCCGGTTCTCATATCGTTCCAATAAAAGCAGCGCTCCCAGAGGCGTTCAACAGCCCGCGCGTACTCGCGGACGCCTTCTCGGAGTTCATCTCTGCTTCGTCGCTGCTCGAGGCTTCCTACCGCGACCTGCAACTGGAAGTCGCTCATCTCGGCTCGGAACTGGCAGAGCGCAATGCCGCGCTTAGCAGGAGCCTGGCTGAGAATGACCGGATGCGCGCGACGCTGCAGCAAATGATTGATTCCATGCCCTGCGGCGTGTTGGTGCTGGACACCGCGGAAGCCGTTGTCATGATTAATCCCGAAGGACGGATGTTGCTGGAACTAGGCGATGCTCCCGTCCGCAGCCTGCGCGATCTCTCCTCGATCAGCCAGATTGACTTTGTAGCCCTCATGGCGCGGCCGGACAATCACCTCGACAACGAACTGTGTATCTCCTCCCCAGCCGGCAAGCGTTGGCTGGCGATCGGAAACCGCAGACTCTCCGGAGCAGTCGCCAGCCGCGGATCGTCGGGCAGGCCGGCGCTCGAAAGCATCTGGATCCTCCGCGACATCAGTGCCGGAAAGCTGGCCGAGCAGGAGCGCGAATCCGCTCGCAGTGCGATGGCGCTTGCCGAGGTATCCAGCATATTGGCCCACGAAATTAGAAATCCGTTAGCGAGCATGGAACTCTTCGCCGGTCTCATCGCCGACGATCCCCAGCAGACCACGCAGTGGGTCTCGCATCTGCGCGCGGGCATTCGATTGCTCACCGGGACAGTCAACAACGTACTCAGCGTTCATTGTGGAAACAGCCTTCATCTTGCCCCCGTCAATCTCACAGCCTGCACGCGCCGCGGCGTCGAGTTTGTGCGGCCCATTGCGGACCAGGCAGGAGTCACAGTGTTTGTCCTGGGAGACGATGCCGAGTTGATGATCCAGGGAAACGAAAACGGTATCAGCCAGATCCTGCTGAACCTCATCTGCAACGCAATCCGACACACACCCTCGGGCGGCAAGATTACCGTCCTCGCCAGGCGGATCGCGCAAAAGGGCACGGCACTGGCGCGGGTCGACATCGCCGACACCGGGTGCGGCATCCCACAGCACTTTCTGGAGCACCTCTTTGAGGCCGGGTTCAGCGCAGAAGGCAATACTCCGGGCCTTGGGCTCGCAGTTTGCAAGCGGCTCATGACGCAACACAGCGGCGAAATCCGAGTCACCAGCCAGGTGGGCCGCGGAACGACTTTCCGATTGGAGTTTCCAGCCTTATGAGCAGCGATAGACCCTCTTCAGTTCTGGTTGTAGATGACGAGCCAGGAATTCGGACCGCTCTGCGAGCCAACTTCCTTCGCCATGGATGGCAGGTGGAGACGGCCTCCGGCGTCCGCGACGCAATTCGCAACTTTGAAGGCCGTGAGTTCGATCTCGTGGTCACCGATATGCGCATGCCCGATGGAACCGGGCTGGACGTCATGCGTTCCGCCCGGCAGTTGTCTCCAGGCACCGCAGTCATCCTGCTGACGGCCTACGGTTCAGTCCCGGATGCCGTCGGCGCCATGCGTGGCGGCGCGCTCGACTATATGACCAAGCCGATCTCCTTCGATCAGCTACAGGCCACAGCCGCCCAGGTCATGCACTCCGCTCGGCAGACCTCCGCGGAGTGCGTCGCCCCGGCCGGCGATATCGTCGGACGCTCCCCATTGCTGCTTCGCGCCATCCAGCGCGCCCGTTCCGCGGCCAGTACCGGTGCGGATGTCTTGATCGAAGCCGAGAGCGGAACCGGCAAGGAATTACTCGCTCGCTTCATCCACGATTCCAGCGACCGCTGTGGCAAACCCTTTGTCGCAGTCAATTGCGCCGCGGTTCCGGAAACTCTCCTGGAGAGCGAACTCTTCGGCCACGGACGCGGCGCATTTACCGGCGCCGTTGCTGCCAAACCCGGCAAGTTCGAACTCGCCGATGGCGGCACGATCCTGCTGGATGAAATCGGAGAGATGCCGTTGCACCTCCAACCCAAGCTGCTGCGCGCCCTGCAGGAGCGGGAGTTTGAAAGACTCGGAGAATCGCGGTCCGTACATGTCGACATTCGGGTCATCGCCACCACCAACCTTTCGCTTGCCGCAATGGTGGAGCGCGGCCAGTTCCGCGCGGACCTCTACTATCGGCTCAATGTGATTCCTCTCTCGCTGCCGGCTTTGCGCGATCGCAAGGAAGATATTCCGATGCTTGCAGAGCACTTTGCCGCCAAGTATGCGGCGCGTGGGCTGACCAAGTCCCCCCATCTTCACCCTGAGTTTCTCCACCGTCTACAGGCGCAGGCCTGGCCAGGAAATGTCCGCGAGCTGGCGAACTTCATGCGCCGCATGCTGACTCTCAATCGCACCTCCGAGCTCGATGCGCACTGCTTCGATATGGAGTTCGAAGGAGCCTCCCGACTATCCCCTTTGTCGCAGATGCCCAGCTCCGCGGCCATCGCCGGCACCCCAATCCGTCAGTTGGAGCGGCAGCACCTGGAAAACACACTCGCACTGACGGATGGCAACCGCACCCACGCCGCGGAGATGCTCGGCATCAGCATCAGGACAATGCGCAACAAGATTCGGGAGTACGGGCTCCCACCCAGGAGGTACGCATAACATGGCCACACCGCCAACCCTTCAAATGTTGCAGGGCTATCTCCAGCTCACCACGGAGCGCCAGCAGCTCATCGTGTCGAACATGGCAAATGTCGACACGCCGGGATATCACACCAAAGACCTCGACTTCCAGACGGCGATGCAGCAGATCGTCGATGGGGGAAACGGCGCCAAGCTCGAACCCGCATCCGTGGAAGTGACGGATCTGCCGGAGCGCCCCGACGGAAACAACGTCAACATCGACCGCGAAAGTATGTTGATGTCGCAAAACCAACTTCAGTATCAGCTCGGCATCCAGTTGGTGAAGGCGGAATTCCATAAGCTCTACACAGCGATCAAGGAAGGGAACTAGCAATGGGACTCTTTGACATGATGAGCGTCAGCGCATCCGCTCTTTCCGCGGAGCGTCAGCGGGCAGAAGTCACCTCTGTCAACATGGCCAACGCGGAGACGACCCATACAGATGCGGGCGGCCCCTATGTGCGCAAGCAGGTCGTCTTCAGCACCACCGGCGGTTCTCCATTTAGCACCGTATACAACCACCTCGGGCGGTCCTCACAGCCCCCGTCCGGTGCAGTGCAGCTCACCCAGGTGGTGGACGATACAACACCTCCGGTGATGCGCTACGAGCCGGGCAACCCGGATGCGGACAAGACCGGCTACGTCGCATATCCGGCCATCAACCCGGTCACGGAGATGGTGGACCTTATGGGGTCTGTCCGGGCGTATCAGCTCAATGCGTCCGCTGTAACGGCCGCAAAGCAGATGATTCAGGAATCGATCGACATATTGAAATCCTCGTAACTCTGGAGTAGCGCGATGAGCAACATTAGTCTTGGCGGACTTCCAAATACGTACATGCCGGATACATCGGCACTCGGCGGCGGCGGCGGCGGCGACGAGTCAGGCGGCCTTAACTTCGGGGATGTCCTCAAAAATGCAGTGCACAACGTCAACGAAGTCAACAACGACGCCGCCTCACAAGTTAGCAATCTGCTGCAGGGCGGAAGCGGCGACGTCAGCAGCGTCATGATCGCGGTCGAGAAGGCAGACGTCTCATTCCAGCTCATGATGCAGGTTCGGAACAAGATCGTCAGCGCGTACCAGGACATCGAAAAGATGCAGTTCTAGGACAAAGACCCAATGGCAGACCTCAACAAAGCAATCGAACAGGCAAAGCAGTTCTGGGCAAGCCGGAGCGGGTCCCAAAAGGGGCTGCTCCTGGCTGGCGTAGGCGCCACCGTGCTGCTGCTGTCCTTCTTTGTCAGGCTTATTGATACGCCAGACTTCAAGCCGCTCTATACGGGCATGGAGGCTGCCGACGCGCAAACTCTGACCGCGCAGCTCGATGCTCAGGGGATCGAGCATGAAACCAGCGCGGATGGAAAAACGGTCAGCGTGCCCGCGGACAAACTCGATGCGGCCCGGCTGCAGACAGCGACCCAGGGTGCACCACACAGCGGACGTATGGGCTTCGAGCTCTTCGACAAAATGTCCTGGGGACAGACAGAATTCGATGAGAAGGTGACCTATCAGCGCGCACTGGAAGGAGAGCTGGAACGCACCATCCAAACTCTCGGAGATGTCGAAAGTGCGCGCGTGCACCTGGTCATGTCCACCGATTCCGTATTCATGGACCGCGAACGCGGCGCCAAGGCGTCCGTCATCCTGAAGCTGCGCCACAATGGACTGCCCAAGGATGCGGTACTGGCGATCTCACGACTTGTCTCCGGTGCCGTCGATCAACTCAAGCCGGAAGACGTCTCCATCGTCGATGCAGACTCTGACAAATCGCTGGGACTTGGCCACGATGGGCAGGGAGGCGGAGAAGCCGTCGAAACAACGCTCACCCAGCGGCTCATCAGCACGCTCGAGCCCGTGGTGGGAGTGGATAAGATTCGTGCGAGCGTCAACATCGACTATGACCAGGGAACCACCGAGGAGAGTCAAGAGAAATACGATCCCACCGTCAGCGCTCTGCTCAGCGAGCAAAAGACTCAGGATCAGGCCGGCATAGCGGCGCCCTCCACGGGGATCCCCGGAACATCGAGCAATATCCCGTCCAAGCAGGCAAAGCCACCAGCCGCGCCCGGCACAGGGCAGACGTCGATGTCGGAGAATGCGCAGTATGGAGTGAACAAGGTAGAAGTCCACACCATGGAGCCCGCAGGCAGGATTCAACGGGTCAGTGCAGCCATCCTGGTTGACGACGCCATCGTCCGGCAGTCCGTAAACGGCAAGGTCACCTTCACCAAAATCAAGCGGTCGCAGGAAGAGCTCGATAAGATTCAGCAACTCGCCCAGGCTGTGATTGGCTTCGACGCAAAGCGCGGCGACACCATCAGCGTGCAGGACCTGTCCTTCGACTCTACCGATGCCGCCGCCGATCTTCCAGCTCCCACAATGGCGGATAAAGCCAGGCAGGCAGTGTCGGACTATTCCTCTCTTCTGCGGCCGGGTGCGCTCTTGCTCCTGTTCCTCCTCGCATATCTGTTTGTGCTCAGGCCAATCCAGAAGCATGCACTTGGCCCCGGTCACTCTTACCCAGCCCTTCAGTCCGCACTTCCCGACGGGACGAGAGAAGACCGACTCGCCCTGAGCGCAGCGGATGCAGCGAATAACACTCGGCGCGCCGCTCAGCTCAAAGAGCAGACAATTGAACTCATCAAGCAAAAGCCGGCGAACACAGCGCGTGCAGTGCAGGCATGGCTGCGTGAGGAGCCATCATGAACGCCACAGCAAATTACCATCTGAGCGGAACGCGTAAGGCAGCCATACTGCTGTCGTTGCTTGGCGATGAGTCCGGCGCCACAATCCTCCGCAATCTCCCAGACCACGACCTGCAGCGTGTCACGGACGAAGTCGCAAACCTCGGCCAGGTGCCGTTCGATGTCACCCTCGGCGTCCTGGAGGAATATCAGCAGATGATGACGGCCCAGGACTTTCTTGCCGTCGGCGGACAGGACGTTGCGACCCGTCTCTTGGTCAAAGCATTTGGAGAAAACGGCGCCAAGTCCATGGTGCAGCGACTCACTCGCCCCCCCGAGCCGGCTGCACTGGAGGTTGACTCGTTGAAGAAGGCCGACCCGCAGCAGTTGGCCAAGTTTCTGGCCGGAGAGCAATCCCAGACCAGAGCGTTGGTCCTTGGGCATCTCGATGCGAAACAAGGCTCCGCCGTGTTGATGAGCATGGAACCGGAGGTCCGGGCCGATTGTGTGCGGCGACTCGCCAACCTCGGCCATTTCACCCCGGAAGTAGCCGCGAAGGTCTCAGCTGTGTTGAATCGCCGATTGAAGTCAGGCGGAGACCAGAACAAGCAGTCGGACTCCGGCTTCAAGAATGTCGCCGAAATGATGAACCGGATGGACTCGGCCGCCGCCCGCGAAATCCTCGAAGACATCGAGCAGTCGGAACCAACGCTCGCAATCAGCATCCGCGATCTGATGTTCACCTTCGACGACTTCCTCGAAGTCCCGGAGCAGCAACTGCGCGAGTTGATGAACTCGATCGACAAAAAGACCTTGATGATTGCCCTCAAGGGAGCAAGTGAAGATCTCCGCAGCCACTTCTATCGCACCATGTCTTCGCGCGCGGTCGACATGATGAAGGAAGACTCGGAGATCATGGGCCCCGTCCGCAGCAAAGACGTAAGCAAGGCTCAGGCAGAGACCGTTGCCATTGCCAGAAAACTTGAATCCGAAGGGAAGCTCGTACTTAGGAGCGAGGGTGAAGACGAATATGTCCTCTAGCGCAACAGTCGACAGCATACTGGAATTTCAGATCGCGAGTCTCGAATACCGCGATATAGCGGGCCAGTTCATCTCCGCGTCCGGCGACGGCTCGATGGAGGGCGCGCCAATCAAGAGCGGAAGAGCCGCCGCCCGGGCAGAAGTTGAGATGTCCGAAGCCGAGCTAGCCGCCAGAATCCAGCAAGAGAGAGCCGACGCCAGGAATCAGGCCGAGCAAACATTGCGTCAGGACTTCGAAGCCAAACTGGCAGCCAACCGCGAGCAAATAGTCGCTGCAATCGCGGCATTTGAGGGGAAACAAACGACGTACTTTGCGCGAGTGGAAGCCGAAGTCGTGCAGTTGGCTCTGGCCATCGCCGCTAAAATCCTGCATCGTGAAGCGCAAGTCGACCCAATGCTGGTGGCAGCCCTGGTCAGAATCACTATCGAGAAGATGAGCGAGGGTTCGGCGGTCACGGTCCGTGTTGGCAGCGGCCGCGCCAGGCAGTGGCAGCAGTACTTTGCCGCCCAGCCAGGACCCGCCCGCGTGGTTGTTATAGAGGACGAGGGACTCACCAATCAGGATTGCCTCGTCGAAACGGAACTCGGATCGACGAACATGGGCCTCGATTCGCAACTGAAAGAAGTCGAGCAGGGGTTCTTTGATCTCCTCGCCCTCAGACCGGACGCGCGATGAATCGGCCGCTCCTGGCTCCCTACACTCACTTCCTCAATACCGGCTCAACCCTGCGCTGGACGGGAAGAATCAATCAGGTCGTAGGCAACCTGATTGAGTCGGAGGGCCCATTCTGTTCCGTGGGCGAGTCGTGCAGGATCAGCGGCGATGGCGGCAGAAGCTACTCCGGGGAAATCATCGGCTTTCGCGGGTCCACCATGTTGTCCATGACCGCCGATCACCCGCAGGGCATTCGCTTCGGGGACCACATCAGCACCTGGGGAGAGCGTCCGTCGGTCCGCGTTGGTCCCGGCTTGCTGGGGCGGGTCATCGATCCCATGGGAAACGTCTTGGATGGAAAAGGAGAGTACCGCGCTACCCACACCGTAGCCATCGATGGTTCGGCGCCACTGCCTCTCGATCGCGTTACCATTCGCGAGCCTCTGGGCTGCGGCATCCGTGCGATCGACGCCTTTGTAACCTGCGGAAGAGGGCAGCGAGTCGGAATCTTTGGCGGTAGCGGAGTCGGCAAGAGCACCCTCATCGGCATGATGTCGTGCGGAACATCCGCCGATATGACCGTGTTGGCGCTGGTCGGCGAACGCGGACGCGAAGTCGGGGAATTTCTTGAGGTGCTCGGCGAAGAAGGTCGCAGCCGCTCGGTCGTGCTCGTCTCCACTTCAGATCAATCGCCGCTGCTGCGCATCCGGGCAGCACTGGCGGCCACCGCGGTTGCAGAGTACTTCGCCAGCCTCGGCAAGAATGTGCTCCTCATCGTCGATTCGCTCACACGTTTTGCCATGGCGCAGCGGGAGATCGGCCTGGCAGCAGGCGAACCGCCCACAGCCAAGGGGTATACCCCTTCCGTACTGAACATGCTGGCTCGCCTTGTGGAGCGCGCCGGAAACTTCTCGCAAGGCAGCATTACCGCGTTCTACACCGTACTGATGGAGGGAGACGATCAACAGGATCCCGTCGTCGATACGGTCCGTTCGCTGCTGGATGGCCATGTCGTCCTGGACAGGAATCTTGCCATGCGTGGGCACTACCCCCCCATCTCCATCCTGGAAAGCCTCAGCCGATTGATGTCGAGCGTCGTCTCGGAGCAACATCTGGCCAAGGCCAACGCTCTGCGTCTCTCTATGGCTGCATACGCCCGGTCGGAGGATCTCATCCGCATCGGCGCCTATCAGAAGGACAGCGATCCGGTGTTGGACAACGCCATCCGGAACCTTCCCGCACTCAATACCTTCCTCCAGCAAAGACCCGATGCACTCTGCAAATATGCTGAGGTTGTCGATGCACTGCTGGCGCTCCCAGCCTAGTGTCCCAAGTCATTCGTTCGTGAAGTGCATAGGGCCGAAGGCCCGACATATACCAGCCTAGGCCGAAGGCCCAGGTCACAAGAACCTGAAGGCCCGACATATATGAGACACCAATAGTGCGGACTACCCTGATGGTTCCAGACTTACGGAAGGATTAAGATATGGGGTTTCGGTTTCCACTTGCGACAGTCCTTCGGGTCCGGGACAGCATTCAAAAGCGCGAGGAGCGCGTGCTCCAACGCATCCAGCTGGATATGGCACGGGTATCGCGCAATATCGAGGAACTCAACGATGCAGTCGCGCAGTCGCACCGTGCTCGGGAAGCAGAACTACAGCAGCCAGTTCCAGCGGGCCAGTTACAGGCAATGTTGCAGGCAACGCAAGCGTCCATCGACGCAAGGGAGTCCCTCGTCGAAAAGCTGCAACTGCTCCGGCAACAGCGTGACGCGCAGATGAAGGTGTATCAAGCCGCCCACCAGAACCACGAAGCCCTGATTGATATGCGCGATCGGCAACTTCTCGAGTACGAGCAGCAGCAGGCTCGCGCTCAGCAGAAATTTCTCGACGACATCTTCATGGCCCGCCGCCACAGAACCTAGGACCTATCTCTCCAGTACGCGGCACTCTTCCGCCGCGTAACGTCCTCTTTTTTCCTGCCTGTCATCTTCTTCCCGCTTGTCATCTTCTTCCCGCTCGTCATCTCGAGCGATTCTTTCTGCTTGGCCCACATTCTTCCTTCCTCTGTCATTTTTTCTTCCCAATTGCCATTCGCTTTACCGCTTGTCATTCTGACCCTGAGCTTGCTCAGGGGAAGAATCCCCGCATTTCGCTCCCGCCCAAGCTCCATTCATCCCCAATCTCCCCCCAACATTCCCAGCCGATCGCCTCGTGTCAGAACCCAGTTGGCTCGCGCCCCTGAAGCACCAGGTGGGCACAGCTTGCCCAGTCGGTACGGCAACGATTGCCGGGACCGGAAGAGCCATCTCCAGACCCGCACATGAGCCGCCCTCGCAGCCCAGTAGAATCAGTCACTTCTGAGGCTCGCGAAGGCGCACCACGCACATTTCGGCTGGCACGCAACGTGCACTAGGACAAGCGTGCGAATCGGATCTCCATCGTCGACAGCAACATCTGCCCCAAAGGCTCCTGCACGCGCCAACTCCGCTGCAGGCACCTTTCAGGCGGCGCTTGCAAGTTCTTCCGAAGCCTCAAAGGCGACCGACACGAAAGCGCGCTCCGGCTCGAAGCCCGCGAATCGCACCGCCGGCAAGCAGCAGAACGACGGTTCGGCCACGGCCTCCAACCCAGACACCGCTACTACAGTTCCTTCCTCCCGCGCGGATCAACTCGCTGCTCCGGCCGTAGACACGGCCAAAGGGCAGGGAGACGGCACTTCGAGCAACGACCAATCCGCCGTCACCTTCTCCGCAATCGTCGACGGCCAAATGTTGCCGCCCGCACAGGTTGGCCCACAGCAGCCGGCAGACCCCACATCGGCAACGGACGCAGCGGCTCTGGACGCCTCTGCGCACAAGCCGGGAGACCCCGTCCCCGCCACCGATGCTGCTCTTCTCACTACAGTCCAGCAGGCGCTTCCAATCTCCGCAGCAGCCGCAACCAACCAGGCGGAAGCAGCAGCAGCCATTCCGATCCAGACACCGGCAGAAGCCTCTGCACCGCAAATTGATCCGGCACTCTCCGGCACCGTCACAAGCTCCGTAAGCGCGACTCAACTCCGGGCAAAGAACGCACAGAGCAAAATCAGTGATACGGCAGGAGCAAAATCATCCGAGTCCGGCAATCCCACCGACGCAGGCAAGAACAAGATCGACACGGCCGTCAGTGCTCAATCCGACGGATCGTCGCACAACGCTCAGAGCAATAACCAGTCCTCGCAGCATCCGCAGTTCGATCCCACTCAACTCACCGCGAACATGTCGCGGGCTACGGAAACGGCCACCTCCCCGGCGCAGATGGCGATTGCGCACATGGCCTCGCACGCACCCGCAACCCAGACCTCCGCGTCGCCCAGCACGCAGGAGGCAATCCGCCAGAGTCTTCCGCCCGCTTCCAGCGGTTCGGACGAAGGGGAAGTCGCGACGTCCTCCTCTGGCATCAACACCGCACAGGTCCTGCAGACCTTGAGCCAGTCCGAGATGCGGGTCGGCATGCATTCCGCCGAGTTTGGCAATATCTCGATTCGCACCTCTGTTTCGCAGCAGCAGATGCTGACCCAGATATCGCTGGACCACAGCGGATTGAGCCAGGCCATCTCCGGCCACATCTCTTCCATCCAAAGCAAGCTCGCAAACGACTACGGTCTGCATGCGCAGATTGAAGTCAATCACCAGTCGGCCGCGTTCTCAGGGCAATCGCAGAGCTCTTCGCAAAAAGAACAGAGGGCCTTTACCCCCTCTGCCCGGACCGACAATGCCTCTCCGTTGGCGGAGGCCGACATTGGATGGACCCCCACTACATTGCCGCCGTCGGACAGCGGCTACCGGTTAGACATCAGGGCATAAGACACAAATCGATTCAAAGAGAGGAATGACGGATGAATATCCAAGGCTTCACACCAGAGATCACAGCACCGGTACAAGCGCGCTCTGCCAGTTCGCCCACCAACACGGGCGCGTCCAGCAGCGCATCCAGCAGCACATCCAGCAACTCCAGTACCTCGGCAGCCAGCCTTCAGGACACCTTCCTGAACCTGCTCGTAACCGAATTGCAGAATCAGGACCCCACATCTCCCGTCGATCCCACGGCAATGGTCGGCCAGATGGTCTCTCTCAACCAGTTGGATCAGCTCGTCAACATCAACTCCACGTTGAGCGGCCTCGTTCCATCCACCAGTTCCACCTCGAATCCGTCCACATCCGGCGGCAACGCTCTGGTCACCTCGGCCACGGGCAGCGGGTCGCCGGCAACATCCTCTCCGCGGCTGGCGACGTCTGCCGCATCCAGCCAACAGGTCCCGGCCTACCCCAGCGCAACGGATCCCAGCGCGATCATGAATCTCTATGGCAGCATGGCATCCCCCGCAGCGACTCTATCTTCCGCACTCTTAGGAGGCAACTAAATGTCAGCGTTCTCTACCCCTCTCTCAGGCCTCGAAGCCAGCTCGGCATCGCTCAACGTCATTGCAAATAACCTGGCCAACCTCAACACGGACGGCTACAAGGGCCAGAGCCTTAGCTTCGGCGACATCTTCAATCAAATGCAGAGCACCTCGGGCAATGGAGATCCAATCCAGATTGGCGCCGGCGTGCAGGTCGCCGGCACGTCTGCCAACAACTCCGACGGCAACGTCAGCTCGACCGGCGTAGCGTCCAACATGGCGCTCCAGGGAAATGGATTCTTTGTCGTCCAAAGCTCAGATCAGACCAGCTTCACCCGCGCCGGAGACTTCACCGTCAACAGCTCCGGACAGCTTTGCACCCCAAGCGGTGATCTGGTCATGGGCTACCCGGCAACCAATGGGGTCGTTTCCACCACTGCAACCCTCGCCCCCATCTCCGTCAACCAATCCACCACCATGCCCGCCGTAGCCACAACGTCCTTTCAGATGAATACCAACCTCGACTCCAGCGCCGGCATCGGGTCCACGTTCAATACCCCCATCTCCGTCAACGACTCTCTGGGAGCGCCTCAGGTGCTCACCGTGCAGTACACCAACACCGCCGCTAACACGTGGAGCTACAACGTCACCCTCCCCGCATCGGCCACAGGCGGCACCGGCAGTCCCACCACCGTTGCGTCCGGCACCCTGTCGTTTGACACCTCTGGCAATCTCACGTCGCCCGCAGGATCGATCGCCGGCATCAACATCACCGGCCTCGCAGACGGCGCCGCGCCCATGAGCCTTACCTGGAACCTGAATAACTCCTCCGGAACTCCCACCATCACCCAGCAGAACTCCGCCAGCGCCACCACCACCACCAACCAGAACGGCTTCGGCGTGGGCACCCTGACCAGCTACTCCGTGCAGCCGGACGGAACCGTGGAGGGTCAGTTCAGCAACAGCCAGACCTTGGCGCTCGGCAAGGTCGCAGTGGCAAACTTCGCCAACGTCCAGGGTCTGGCGCAGTCGGGAAACAACGACTATCAGGAAACATTCTCCTCCGGGGCTGCCGTCATCGGTCAGGCCGGCACCGGCGGAGACGGCAAGATCACCGGGGGTGCAGTCGAGCAATCCAACGTCGATCTGTCCACGGAGTTCTCCAAAATGATCATTGCGCAGCAAAGCTATGAGGCAAATGCCAAGGCTCTCACCACGCTCAACCAGGTGGCTCAGGCCACGATTCAGATGATGACCTAGCATTCTGGACGTCCAGTCGAGTTCTTAGCGAACGATTAGAGCCTTCCGCCGGATAATTCATCTTCTGGCGGAAGGCCGCTCGCTCCGGTCCATTCTCATCGCTGTCTCAGTCTCGGCCACGCCCGTGCGGCGGCCGAGCTGGCATCCGTGGCCCAAGCATGTCAATGACATACGGTCCATAAGCCCTCGCTCCGGTGCATTGGCGCGCCTCTCGCCATTCCGGCCCTTCGATTGCAATTACCCTCGTGCAACCGTCCCAGGACGGGAATACAGACACTTTGCGAGGGTGGAATGACGAGTGCAGTTCAGCAACTCCGGATCGAAGCCGATGAGCCGCAGCTTCCGGCTTCAGTGCAGAGCGCGCCCGATCCGCTCGACAGCTTGCCTTGGTTGCCCTTCACGGTCAGCCTGGAGCTGCCGGTCGTTCGGTTTACAGTCGGCGACCTCCTCCGGCTCACTCCCGGATCGATCGTGGAGACAGCCTGCAGCTATACCAGCGACGTGCCCTTGCGGGTCAATCGGCTGCTCATCGGTTGGACAGAGTTTTCGGTCATCGGCGATCGCCTTGCCGTGCGCATCACGGATCTCGCATGATCGCCATCCCTCGTTACGCAAGCTGGCTTCAGCAACCGGCCCCCCCGGTCGCCGCGCCCTGGCTGGCTCCGGAACCGATTCAGCCCGTGCAGCCCGCCCCCGCGGAGAGCCGGGAGCTGCAACTGCTGCCAAAACCAACCGTATCCTCCCCGCGCATCGGCGGACGCCAACGGGCGCAACTACCGTCCAGCCCGTTGCTGCGCGCGTGGTCCTGGCTGCACACCAAATATGAGCAGACCGCAACCAAACGCCTGCGCGTCGTGGAGACGGTCTCCCTCGGAGAGAAGAGATTTGTTGCGCTCGTATCGGTGGAAGGCCGCCAATTTCTGATCGGCGGAGGCGCTGCAAGTGTCTCGATCCTGGCGCAGTTGGGCGAAACCACAGATCCCGCAATCGCGCTTCAAACCGAGTCGATGGTTCAGGAGGTCTCGGAATGACCCGGTGCTCCGCCGCGCAAAAGCTGGCCATGCTCGTGCTGTCTCTGGCCGTCCTCGCCGTACCCGGCGCAGCGCAGGCACGCACCGCGGATCTCAATGCCCAGTTGTCTCCCTTCCTTGCCGGTGCCGGACAGCTTCACCCGATCCCCGCCGCCGTGGCCACACCCGCGCGGAAGCCCCCCGTATTCACCAAAAAGCCAGCCGCGCCCGCGCCCGGCGACATTGGCGGCGCCCTGCAGATCCCGGGCTCCCCCGCAGGTTCGGTGCCCTGGTCCGTCGTCGTCATGCTGACGGCGCTTACGCTCATCCCATCCATCCTGATGTGCATGACGCCATTCGCGCGCCTGCTCATCGTGTTCCACTTCCTGCGCCAGGCGCTCGGACTTCAGACCACGCCCTCCAATCAGACGCTCATCGGCCTCTCGCTCATCCTCACCTTCTTCCTCATGCAGCCCGTCGCCACGCAGGTCTATCAGGACGCCATCGTCCCCATGCAGTCCGGGCAGATCACCGCCATCGACGCGCTGGGCAGGGCGGAGGATCCGGTCCGTCACTTCATGGCCCACTATGTGCGCGAAAAGGATGTGGCGCTCTTCATCGAGCTGGCCAAGGAGCCTCGCCCTACGTCGATGGACGATGTCTCGATGCGCGTGCTGCTCCCGGCCTATATCCTCTCCGAGCTTAAGGCTGGCTTTCAGATCGGCACCGTATTGTTTCTTCCCTTCCTGATCGTAGACATGGTCGTCGCTTCCATCACCACATCGGTGGGCATGCTGCAGTTGCCGCCCGTCGTCATCTCAACTCCGCTCAAGCTGCTCCTCTTCCTCATGGTCGATGGTTGGCATCTCCTGATTGGATCTCTCATGAGGAGTTTTAACTAGCCATGAATGTCGATCAGGTCGTAGTGCTCGGACGCGCAATGCTGCAGGAGGTCATGATCCTGGTCGGCCCCATCCTGGCCGTCGCCATCATCGTCAGCCTGCTGGTCAACATCGCGCAGGTGCTCACCTCGCTCCAGGACACCACCATATCGACTGTTACCCGCCTGCTGGCAACCGGCAGCGCCCTCTTCTTCATGATGCCGTGGATGTGGCGGCATCTCGTCCAGTACACAGTTGGTCTGCTCTCGGACTTTCACGGGTACCTGCAATGATCCAGATACCTTTCATGACGATCGTCAGTGGACTGCTCTCCATCAGCGTGCGCCTTACCGGCCTCATGCTGTTCGCGCCGTTCTTTGGCAGCGTGGTCATTCCCGCCCGCGTCAAGGCCATCCTCGTTCTGGCGCTCACCCTGCTGCTGTATCCCAGCATTGGTCAGAGCATCGGCACCCATCCCATGGCACAGTGGCCGCTTCTGGTCTTTATGGAATTCCTGATTGGCGTCGGCATGGGCATCGCAACCAACGTCGTCTTCGAGGCGGTCCAGATGACCGGACAGATGCTCGGCGTACAGATGGGATATTCGCTGATCAACATCCTCGACCCCCAGACGCAGGTCGACACAACCGTCATCGCGCTGTTCTACCAGAGCATCGTCATGCTGCTCTTCTTGCGCATGGATGTGCACTACTGGCTGCTTCACGCCATCTGCAACAGCTTTCTCTACCTTCCGCTCGGCACCACCCACTTGAGCAGCCTGTTCACCATGGCAGTTCTCAAGATCGGCGGCCGAATCATCGGGCTGGGCATTCAGATTGCCGCCCCGGTATTGTCCGCAACCCTGGTTGCGGATATCGTCCTCGGCCTCATCGGCAAGGCCTCGCCGCAGTTGCCACTCATGCTGCTTGGCCCGGCCATCAAGAGCTTGCTCGGCCTCTTCATCCTATTTGCAACCATTCAATACTGGCCGGATCTGTTCCGCCGCCTATTCATGGATGCGCTCTCCAACGGCGAACACATACTGCACCTGGCTCAATGACACTCCATGGCTGATTCCAGCAAAACCGAAGAAGCGACACCGCGGCGACAGCTCAAAGCACGCGAGAAGGGCCAGGTCACGCGCTCGCGCGAGTTGACCGGCGCCGTCACCATCTTCGCGGTCGCTGGTGCGCTGGCCCTCATTGCGCAGCAGGCCGCGCAGCACTGGACGGACTTCTTCCGCAATGCGCTGGATTCCGCAGCCACCAGCCCGATTGAAGCCAATGGGCCTCTCCTCTTCTGGACCTGCGTTGAGACCTTCCGCTGGATCGTCCCCATCTTCCTCTGTGCTCTCGCCGTTTCCCTGGCCACCGGATACGCGCAGGGAGGCTTCGTGTTCGCACCTGAGTCCCTGTCGTTCAACATCGAGCGCCTCAGTCCCGCCGGCAAGCTCAAGCAGATGTTCTCCCTCTCGGCTCTCAGCACAAGCCTCAAATCCCTTCTGCCTTTTGCGGCAATCGTCTGGGTTGGCTGTGCCAGTATTACCAGCCACTGGGGCCAGATTCTGCAGAGCTGCTACATCGATCCGCGAGGGTTCATCAACCTGGTCAGCGGCATGCTGCTCGAGGTCGGTTGGAAGTCTGGCTTGATCCTCCTCACCTGGTCCGGCGTCGACTATCTGCTCCTCTGGTTCAAGAGCAAAGGCGACATGAAGATGAGCCGTCAGGAAATTCGCGAGGAAATGAAAGAGTCGGACGGCAATCCTGCGAATAAATCCAGAATCCGCAAAATGCAGCGCCAATCCAGGCGCAAGCAGATGATCAAGGCGGCCGAGACCGCCACCGTCGTCATCACCAACCCAACTCACTACGCGGTCGCCCTCCGCTATGAGTCGAGCATGGCCGTTCCCATCGTCGTCGCCAAGGGACTCGACCTGCTGGCGCAAAAGATCAAGGAGATCGCCCGCGACCGCGACATCCCGATCATGGAAAATCGGCCGCTCGCGCAGGCGCTCTACAAGGGCACAGAGGTCGGAGACGCAATCCCATCCGCCCTGTACCACGCAGTCGCAGAAATTCTGGTCATGGTCTACAAAGCCCAGGCCGAACTCAAACAGCGCGAGGCTCAAAGAAGAGCCGCCGCCAACCCGCAACCTGAGGTACGCCCGCTGTGACAAACAAGAAGTCAGGACTTCTCACCACGCTGCGAGGCTCCTCCGATTGGATCATTCCAACCGCTGCGGTCGCCCTGGTGTTCGTGATGCTCGTGCCATTGCCCAGCATCATTCTTGACCTCCTGCTCACGCTCAGCATCACCGCCTCTGTGCTGGTCCTGCTCACCGCAATCCAGATCCTGCGCCCGGTGGAGTTCTCAGTCTTCCCTAGTCTCATCCTCCTGCTTACGCTCATGCGGCTCTCGCTCGATCTGGCCAGCACCCGGCGCATCCTGCTGCATGGCAACGAGGGCACCTCCGCAGCCGGCAAGGTGATTGAGGCATTCGGCCAGTTTGTGGTCGGCGGAAACTACATCGTTGGCTTCGTCATCTTCATCGCACTCGTGGCAATTCAATATCTTGTGGTCAGCCACGGAGCCGTCCGCACCGCCGAGGTGACCGCGCGCTTCACCCTCGACGCCATGCCCGGAAAGCAGATGGCGATCGACTCCGACCTCAATACCGGGCTCATCACCGCGGACCAGGCCCGCGCCCGTCGCGAAGCGGTCGCCCGCGAGGCAGAGTTCTGCGGCTCCATGGATGGTGCCGCCAGATTCAGCCAGCGGGATTCACTGGCAACCATCCTCATCATGGCGATCAACATCATCGCCGGATTCCTCATCGGGGTCTTCCAGCAGGGAATGCAGTTTGCCGAAGCGCTCAAGACCTACACCATCCTCACCGTAGGCGACGGTCTGGTCGCAATCGTTCCGGCCCTCCTTGTATCGGTCGCCGGCGGCATCGTGGTCACACGCGCTGCTTCGGAGCATTCTCTCGGCACGGACATCGGCAAGCAGATGTTCAAGACCTCGCGGCCGTTGTGGATCGTCGGCGGCGTTCTATTGGCCCTCGCGGCGATACCCGGGATGCCGAAATTCTCCTTCGTCGCCCTGGGCGGCCTCGCAATGTTCGCCGCATGGAAGATGAAGCCCGCCAGCGCCAAGCCCTCCGCAGAAGAAGCCAAGGCCATCGCGGCAAAGTCCGGAGCGGCTGGCACTGCGGCCATCGATCCCATGGACGCAGCGCTCAAGCTGGACGAACTCATGCTGGAAGTCGGCATTGGCCTGGTCCCCCTGGTCGACGCCAAGCAGGGAGGTCAACTGCTGGCCAGGGTCAAGTCGTTGCGCAAAAATCTGGCGCAGCAACTTGGATTCCTGGTGCCGTCCATCCACATCACAGACAACCTCTCGCTCAAGGAAAGAGAATACGTCGTCTATCTGCGTGGAGTCGAAATCGCACGTTGGGAGATGCGGAAAGACCGCCTGCTTGCCGTCAACTCCAATCCGAAGCCAGGAGACATCCCCGGCCAGGAGACGCGCGAGCCCGCATTCGACTCGCCTGCCAAATGGATCACGCCGGACGTCCAGGCGCAGGCTATTGCGGCCGGGTACGCCGTCGTCGACCACACCTCGGTGCTGGCAGCTCACCTTGCTGAAATCATCAAGCACAACGCCCACGACCTGCTTACCCGTCACGAGACCAAGCGCCTCATCGACCGCCTCACGGATTCACATCCCAAGCTTATCGATGAGCTGATGCCCAAGCTGCTCAGCCTGGGAGAGGTGCAGAAGGTCCTCCAGCAGTTGCTCCGGGAACAGGTCTCCATTCGCGATCTTGGCTCGATTCTGGAAGCGCTCGTCGAAACAGCGGGAGTCAACAAGAGCCCGGTGGCCCTCGTCGAAGCCGCACGCCATTCGCTTGGACGCGCCTTGATCCGGCCCCTGCTCAACGCCCGCGGCCAGCTCAAAGTCGTCACGCTCGATCGTTCCATCGAAGACGAATGCTCACGCCCCGGCGCCCAGCTCCCGCAGTTGGCTGTCGGCGGAGCGATGCAGATCTCCGTAGCCCGCAGAGTATTGGATGGTCTTCGGACCATGCTTGGCGACCAGGTCACCGCAGCTCCACCCGTCATTCTCTGCTCCTCGCCCGGGCGCTTCTACTTGAAGCGCCTCCTGGAGCCGTTCATACCCAAGATTGTTGTAATCTCTCCGTCGGAGATTCCCCCCATGACACAAGTCCAGTCGCTGGGCTCGGTCGGATAATGCGACCCGCTATCGATACACCCAATGAGGTACGCAAATGACACAAGCAGAAATGGCATACACAACAAGCGCTGAGGAATCAACCGATCGCAACGACCTTGTGATGCAGGAGCTCTCTCAGGTCTACTACATCGCTTCTCGGATTCGCGAGCGTCTGCCGCAGCACGTGGAGCTCGAAGACCTGGTGAATGCGGGCGTCGTCGGACTCATTGAAGCCAGCAGAACGTTCGATAGTTCCAAGAATGCCCAGTTCAAGACATTCGCAAAATTCCGCGTGCGCGGCGCCATCATGGACAGCCTCCGCGATGCCGACTGGGGCTCCCGCTACCTGCGCAAGCGGGGCCGCGAGATTGCAGAGGCCACCACGCGGCTCGAAGGCAAACTTGGAAGGCATCCCGTCGACACGGAGATCGCCGACGAGATGCAGTTGGAGATCAGCCACCTGCGCAGGATCATCCAGCAGATCGACGGCCTGCACCTGGCCGGCCAGCAACTGGCAACGTCCTCGGACCGCTCGGAGATGTTGGATGTGATTGAGTCGGCGCCAAATCTCGCCGATCCAGACCCCTTCGACCTCTGTCTCCAGGGAGAAATGAAAGTTCACCTGGCAGAGGCTATCTCCAAACTCACGGAGCGGGAGCAGCTCATCATATCGCTCTACTATCGCGAAGAACTCACCATGAAAGAAATTGCAGAGGTCGTGGGAGTGGCGCTTTCGCGAGTCTCTCAAATCCGTCAGGCCACAATGAAAAAACTCAGGCTCTCGCTCGCGCACATCCATGGGCAACCTGCGAACGTAAGCATGGCGACGGGAGTGTCTCATGGATGAAATCAGTCAGCAGCAGGTCAACTCGGGGAGCACGCGGCCGCACCCGGCAATCCAAGACAAGCAAGCCAGATTGCGATCCGTGCAGCCATATGATTTTCGCGCGGCCGGTCAGTTGTCGAATGAGAACGCCCGCATCCTGACCGCGATCCATGAGGAACTCGCGCGCCATCTCACCGGCGTCCTGGACGCTTGCCTCGGCGTGAGCGTCAAGGTCAAACTGCAATCGCTCGAGCAGTCTTCCATCGTGACGCATATCGAGAGCGTGCCCCCCTTCAGCTATGTCGCGCTATACCCTCTGGGCACGTCGTCCAGCACTGGAGTAGTAGAGTGCGACGTCGACCTCGTCTTCCCCATCATCGATCTGCTCCTGGGAGGTGCAGGCTTGTCCGAGACCTTCCCCCGCGAGCTTTCGGAGATCGAAGAAGAGATCATGCAAAGCCTCATGCCGGTCATCGTAAGTCAGATCGAAGCCACATGGGGTGTGCAGTTGCCGGAGGGCCGTCGTATCGAGGTGGCCGCGCTCGGCAAATGCTATCCTCCGCATGAAAAAGTAACCCAGGTCAAGTTCGAGATGGAAATCGCAGGCGTCACAGGTCTGCTTTCTCTGGTGTTTCCCGGCTCTTTCGTCAGCATCCTGATGAATAAGAGCAAATCGGAAAGGCCGCAAAGCAAAACGGAGAAGCTGCGGCGTTTCCCCACAGCCAGCATCCGCGAGCGCATCCTCGATTGCGACGTGGTCATCTCCGCAGATCTCCCCACTACAAAAGTTTCCATACGCGACCTGATCGGGCTTCAGCCAGGTTGCGTCCTCAAATTGCGCGCGCCTATCCGCACTCCAGGAGCCCTCACTGCCGCGGGGCGCCCCCTGTTCGCGGCTATGCCGGTACGCAATGGAACCCAAAAGGCGGCGCAACTCGGCCAACGGATGCAGGACAACTTCGGAATTCAGGAGTAAGCCATGGATCATATGAAAAGCAAAAAAGCTGCACTCGAATTTGCAAACGCCTTTGCCAAATCTCTTGGCAGCTCTCTTACCCAGACTGTCGCTTCGCCGGTGTCCATCAAGGTTCTGGACCTTCCGGATGCGTCCTCGCACAAGCAGAAGCCGGTTCATGTTCGACTCACTGCGGACGGCTCCTTGCATGGCGACTGCTTCGTCGAGTTGTACGAGCCGCAGGTTGCAGCCCTCGGTGCCAGGATCCTGGACAAACCGGTCACCGACTTTGACGCGGAGCACGCGGACGCACTGCTTGCGGCCATATCGTCGGCGTTGCCACAGCTCACCGCGTCCATGCTTCCCGAATTTGGAGAATTCTCTCTCTCCGCGGAGAGCGTTGCGGACCTGGCATTCGGCGGAATGCTGGTTGTCTCGCTGCGTGCTTCCGTCAGTGGTCTGCCGGACATTCCGGTGGTTCTCTACTTCGAAAAC